>JAABUY010000630.1_pt1 | contig 58295 bp, 52 predicted proteins | sample 5560271 | NCBI WGS metagenome assembly JAABUY01 (sample SAMN10711886, study PRJNA513374) | rock metagenome | isolation source: Antarctica rocks | place: Antarctica: Victoria Land, University Valley | reverse complement strand
AGTATGCATTACAATAGATGCAAGTAATCAGAAAAAGATCATTGAAAGATTGATAAAAAATAACACAAAACTTCATGAAGATTTGAAAGTTCTAAAAATAGTTTGATTCAAGAAGATAGCAGAGAGCAAAAAGACTCATTCATCACTCATTGTAGAGATTGCAATCAAAGCGATGATGAATCAACGCTGTGAAAAGTGCGCAGACAAGCATCATATCAAGAAGTGTGTGATATCTTTGAACAGAAGACATTGTGTTAACTGTAATAAAAATCACGAATTCTGAAGATGCATCTGTCTCAAGTGACAACAGCAGATGAAACAAGCATTCAAAATCTATAGAAACAAATCATTCAAATACTCTGAAATATCTAAATACAATTACACATTCTTCTCGCTGTCTTTAAACTCTTTAAATTCAATGAACTCTTTAAATTCAACAAACTCTTCAGATTCAATGAATTCTTTCAATTTAATAAATCTTTCAAGCTCAGCAATAATCATGTTGAAAATACACAGTTGAATTGCTGATGAATCAGCTTGACAGATAGTAGAAGTCAAAAAGAGACAAGTCAATCTTTTCTCTTGTGTAAGTAATGACTCAGACGAGATGACATCTGAGCAGATTCAGAAACGTTCAATCAGAAAGTGAGAAAGACTCTCGATAATTAAAAGCATACAAAGAGTCTTCTCATTGCAGAATCAACAACAGCTATGAATAACTTTATGATAAAACAATCTTTTCTACAAATTTTACAGTACAACATCAGAAAGTTATTAAGAATTCAAGAATCATTTCTAATTGACAAAGAAGTTCGCGAATTCAACATAGTAATTATACAGAAGTAAGATCGTAACAACAATGATTCATAATTATTTAACTCAACACACAACTTCTTTCATTTAGTGAAAAACTCATCATCTCAATCAAGAACATGCATATACATTAATAAATGTTTAAAATTCAATTAATGAATAGTAGAAACAGTTGAATCAGACATTTGCTCAATCAAAATATTAACTCGCAATGCAAATAACAAAACGCAAATGCTAAGACTTTTAAACATTTATAATTCATGCTCATTGTTTATTACATTCACAAAGAAATCTTTAATCATTTCTCATTTGAATGAACTACTCAAGAATGATTGCAAACAATTGATTGTAAAAGATTTCAATTTACATCATTCTCACTGAAAAGAGTGAAGATGTTTCACTCATCATACAATGATTGATACTTTGCTAAACATTATTACAAATGCAAGACTGAAATTATTGCTGAAATTAAACACTATTACTTGCGAAGCTCATAATCAATTTACGATGATTGATTTAGTTTTTAGCAGCAAGAAAATACAGTTCATGACATGCAAGTGCAAGATACAAATTGATTTGCATCAGAGATTGAATCATCTTTCGATCATTACAAAGTTATGTTTACAAACAATCTTAGTGCAATTCTTGACTTGATGACTTTGAAAGAAAATAAATACAGAAGCATTAAGTGCTTATCTGCAAATACATCTATCTTTGAAATGCTCTTTAGACAACAAGACTATGATGAATGACAGAGTGTACAAGATTATCAGAGTGCTACAGAAAATCATCAAGAAATCTATTCTTTTGACAAAGTCATCAAATTGAGCAAGAAACTTTTGAAATCAAAGCTACTTCGAAGTAGTAATGAAATCAAGATAATTGCAAATCATATGAAAAATGCAAGACACATTAGAAGTGTGAAATGAATATCTGAAGCACAATGATCACAAAAACAAGATCATTCAACAAATAAAATGCATACACTTCAGATCACAAATGCATGAGTTGAGCGAAGCATTTAAATTTGTTACGAGCGTGCTCAGTCTTTTACTGAGACACATGTTCTTGAAGTGAGTCTAGACTTTATCAAGTCTAGCGCTTTTCTTTCTTCTGTACATATAGTTTTTGCATCTTGATAGATCTCACTCTTTAGCTTTGAATTCTCATTTATCTGATTTACTCTTCGTTTATCTGTATTTCTATGACTTGCTCTAGACATGATTTTAACATTATTCAAAGCTTCGTACATATCACATGACAGTGATTCACTTTTTAGTTGAGTCGATTTTTGCAGCTTTATGATCGAAAGCAGAAGCTTTGCTACATGTATGTAGTAAATGTGAAACAGAAAACAACAGTTGATCTCTTTACTGAACTCATCATCAGAACTGAAATCAGCAATTTCAGTAGAACTCTGATTTGAAATCAGCAATTTCAATAGAATCAAAACAGAAAAACACGAACGCGTTGCTCTTGACTAGCTCTTTACTGAGCTCATCATCAGAATAGAAATCAGAAATTTCTAGAATCAGAAGTTAAATTCAGAAATTTCAACAGTATGAACAGAACAAGTTCTATTGAATGCAATAAACATGAACAGAACAAGCTCTGTGACGCGTTACAAACATGAATCAACTCTCGATTGATCAAACTCGATTGATCAGATAGTTAGTCTGCTTGAACGACATTTGAAGTAAGTTTGCTACAATGACAAGTCAATAGTTGATCTTTTGATTGAGTCAGTCAATGAACAGAACAAGTTTTACTACATGTGTGTAGTAAGCATGAATGAAACAAGCTCTGCTGCATGCATGTAGTAGACACGAATCAATAGTGAGTCTGCTTCAATGACAACTCACTTGATTCAATCATGAATCTTCTCTTATTCGTATCTTCTATGATTTATCTCTATTCACGACATTGATAACAACAACAAAGATGATATGTATTGCAAACAAAGTAACATATACTATATGTCTTGAAAGAATAGAACATATACTATATGTTTGAAAACACGAAAATATGAGCTGAAACTCATTCATCATTGAATATTTGAAGCTGAATAGAAAAAGTCTGCTTGAATGACAAGAATAGTGAGTTTGTTACAAAGACAGATAACAATTGATCTCGTTGTTGAACTCATTACTTGAAGTGAGTTTGCTACAATGACAAAGCTTATAGTTGATTTCTTGACTGAGCTCATCATTGAACAGAACAAGCTTTATCAAATGCAATAAACATGAACAGAACAAGCTTTACTACATGCATGTAGTAAACACGAACGAAACAAGCTCTACTACATGCATGTAGTAGACACGAACGAAACAAGCTCTGTTACATGCATGTAACAGACATGAATCAGAAGACAACAATTGATCTCATTGACTGAACTCATCACTTGATAGTGAGTCTGCTTGAACGACACTTGAAGTGAGTCTGCTACAATGACATGAAAAGAACAAGCTTTACTATGCAGTAAATCTGAATCAGAAGTGAGTTTGCTTTAATGACATTTGACAAGAAGAAATAGACTTGAAACGTTTGATGAAATGAGCTTGAAACGCTTGATGAAATGAGCTTGAAACACTCTATGTCAAGAAGAAATAGACTTGAAACATCTGATGAAATGAGCTTGAAACGCTTAAATAAAATGATAATAAAACAAACAAGAAAGAAAGAACTGATTGAAGCAATGAGATCATTGCTTAGCTGAGAGAAGAAAGTAATGTTACGAGCGTGCTCAGTCTTCTACTGAGACGCATGTTCTTGAAGTGAGCCTAGACTTTATCAAGCTTAGCGCTTCTCTTTCTTCTATACATATAGTCTTTGTATCTCAATAAATCTCGCTCTTTAGCTTTGAATTCTCATTTACCTGATTTACTCTTTGTTTATCTATATTTCTATGACTTACTTTAAACATGATTCTAACAAAATTGATATGATGCTTTGCAAAATGAACTAGAATCAAAAGTCAGCTATTTAAAAAGCTTTCTCAGTTTTCGTCACTGAAGTGAAGCGACATCGATCATATGACAACGACGTTCGAGAAAAAAATCGAGATACTGCAAGAAAAGTTCTTTTTCTCATCTTTTCAAGCGAATGTCAACGACATTGCAGAGTCATTCATATCTCTGACAGTTTCATTCAATTCACGCATCACAGAAGATGAAGTGAAGCAAACAATCAGATGAGTAAAAGCAGACAAAGCATCAAGTGCTTCAAATATTTTAAACAGAGTGCTTCAAGCAAGTCTTGCAGAACTGATCTCAGTACTGATGAGTTTATTCAATGCATGCATAATGTTAGAAATCAGCATAGAGCGAGTCATATGAGTGTCATTTAACTAATAGATAAATGCTAAGAAAGAAAAGTATCTACAGAAAAGAACTCGATTCTTATATGTGTGTTTCTCAACTCTGTGTTAAACTCGATTGAGTGAATGTCTTACATATATGATGCAGAGTTTCAATGACATCATTTCTAGCTTGAATGCTCACTAAACTCAATTAGAATGAAATCAAGATGAAGATTAGAAAGAATAAATGAAGACTAGAATTGTAACATTACTCTCTCTCTCTGACTATTCATGTTCACATGAATGTTGTTTCTTAGTGCGCTTTTCTTGAATATTTGATATGAAAGTCGTCAATTATCTCTTGAGCGTTCATAAATTCATCATTGTTAGCGTTATATCAGTTGAGATCATTGTCATAGCTCTTTCATTTAACTTGATATTAAAGTTGTCTTTGATAATATCAAAAATTCAATATATTGTTGATCTTTCATTCATTCTCATCGTTTATCACTATTGATCTCGAAGATTCATTCTTCTGATCAGACAGAGAATCATCAACAACAGAACGAAGAAGCTCTGAATGAAATATATTGTGTATACACATAGTTTCTGATAGTTTCAATTTATAAGAGAAGTCAACAGAATCTGTGATCTTGAATGAGTCAAGCATCTTGTCATTCAGCTTTTTGAAGAGTCTCGCTGTAATGATGTTTCGTTCATTCAGAAACACATTTGATTCAATCTTGTAATTTGTTATGATCTCGAGCCTATTCTCAAGTCTATTCTCGATCTATTCTCGACTTTATTCTCGATTTATTCTCGATCTATTCTTGACTCTATTCTCAACCTCGATTATCTCTAATTGAGCCTAGTGAGCATTCGAGCTAAAGATGATGTCATCGAGTCTCTGCGTCATCTGTGTAAGGCGTCAATTCTTTCGAGCCTAGCGCAGAGATCAGAAACACACATATAAGCTGCGAGTTCTTTTCTGTAGATACTTTTCTTTCTTAGCATTTATCTATTAGTTAAATGACACTCATATGACTCGCTCTATGCTGATCTCTAACAGTAGATAAATGCTAATCAACTACTCTGCTATCGACATGTAGATGATACAAAATAATCTACTTCGTTCATTTAGAAATTCGCAAGAAATTCTTTGAATTTGTATCACTTTTTATTCGCAAGAAATTCTTCGAATATTGTATTCATTTGTTTATCAGAAAATTCACAAGAATCTCTTTAAATTACATCTATCAAATTTATCACAATCTATCTATCTTTATCTTCAATCTCTCATCATGACACATGACTTTGAATCAGTTGAATTCTGAATGACTCATTTGCTTAGAAGCATTGCAAATAAACGAGTTTTTCTTCTTTCTTTCGATGTTTCAGCTGAATCTCAGAATGTCGCGATTTCATGAAACATCAAGATCGAAGAACAACTTCGTCAGTGAGCTATTGATCACTTGAACGAGATCATCAAGATGTTAAATGAATTAAAAGATCAGCGAAACATGACTTTAAAATGCAATGAGCACTGAATTGTTCTACAGATTGAACATACTCAGAGATTGAAACAGCTAGAGATCAATCGCGCGTCAATGAACATTCTAGAAGAGACTAACACTCGACTACGAGAGAAAATGTTGAAACTCAAAGAGAAACAGTCTCGATCTCAACAGTCTACTGAGTCTCGATTTACTATGAATCATCTATCTCAACAAGATATTGAGTCGCATGCTTCTATCGAGAATCATACTCGACGAGAGATGTCTACTAAGTTCATCTCATTCAAAAACAAACATCATTGATTCTACAAATTTTCGAATCTTTCTATATTCATTGATGAAGATAAATCAAGTTGAAAAGATTGAAGAAACAAGATGAATGACAAGCTGATTGTCAATGTTGATTAATTCAATGATGAAACTATCTGTATTGTTTACATGATGTCTAGACTAGAAGATGACGCTGCAAAGCACATCTTCGCTTGATGTTGTTTTGATTCATCAAATTCATTCACTTTGATCTACGAGCTATTTGATCATTTGAAAGAAATATACGATGAACTGAATAAGAATCAAAAGTCTCGACGCGAATACAACGCTTTGAAACAAGCAGACAAGTCTTTCAATATTTTCTACTTCAACTTTATGAAGCTATTCAGCTATCTCGATTATGATGATCGCATTCTGATGAATGATTTTCAGAATAAAATCAACAATCGTCTGCAGAACGTTTTATCAGTCTGTTCAGAGAATTTTACTTCGCTTTCTCGTATCAAGAAATTTCTTCAAGATGTGAATAATAAACAGCGAGTCAACTATCAGCTACGCAGCGAACGTTGCACTGTCATCGTCAAAGTCATTGTTGTACCTGACAAATGTGCTACTTCATTGTCAGTGATGACTTCGATAATCAATTATGTTAGATCGACTATCTTTTCTATCTCTGAGTCAGCGAGATCATCTATCATCTGCTACATTTGTAAAATCTCGAATCACTTGTTTAAGAATTGTTCTCAGAACAAGATTGATATCTCGACTTCTTGAGCTTTTACTCTTCGTCTGCATGAGATAGTCATCTTCGAGAATAAAGAGAATAAGAAAATGTCTTCTTTCAAGAATAGCGAGGCAAAAAACTAGTGATTTTCATCAAAGACGCGATGAAAGATGTGTTAATTTCTTCAATAATGAGCATGTCAAATGACTTTTTTGCTTCTGAATCTTTGACTACTGAATGTGTACTTTCTAGCAATGAAATTAGTTACTTATTGAAGTTATTGATTGACACTGAAGCTGCTGACTATTCATTTATTGATGAAGTGATCGCGCAAATTGTTTGTGATCAGTTGCAAATCAAGTCTTTGACTTTGATTAAAGCGAAGTCAATACGAGAATTTGACAATCATTATGCAAAAAAACTCATTACTCATGTCATCTATTCGAATCTGATGATTCAAGATCATACAGTAAACATTGCTTCTATGTTGATCACTCAATTAGAACAACATCAAATGATTTTAGGAAAAACATGAATGAACAAAACAGATCTAGTCATAGATATGCAAATTGACTCTCTTTAATTTTCGAATTTCAATTCTCGCTCGACTGTTTTTTTCTTGAGCGAGAGAACAACATTGAAACAGAAGAGCTTGACTTCTACTCATATACTAAAGAGATCTTTCACTTCTGTTACATCTCAATCTAGTCAAAAATCATTCTCTTTCAATCAGTTCAATGAGAAGTCAGTTAAACAAATTGAACAGTTTAAATCGCGTGACGCGACTTTAACTAACGTCAAAATTTCTAAACTGACTTCAGATTCAACAAACATTGAAATGATAGAAGCTGCAACTTATAAAATGTTAGTCAAATGATCAGACGTGAAAATCTTTGCTGTTACCGTCTCAAAAATTGATTGACTCATAATTACAGTTGAAAATAAGCTTGAAGAAGTGAATCTGCATGAGCTCTTTCACGCTGAAGCTCTCAAGCAGGTCAAAGTCAAGCTTTTCTTTGAATATCATGACTATCTAGATGTTTTCGATCGAGCGATGATTGATCAGCTTTCTTCTCATCGTTTCTATGATCACAAGATTGAGCTGATCGACGAAGAAACACTCCCACGAAGCAGACTTTATCAGATGTTTGACTACAAACTTCAGAAGATAAAGAAGTATCTGATCAATCATTTGAATAAAGAATTCATTTTCTTCAGCTTTGCATCATACGTTTCGCTCATCTTGTTCATCAAAAAGAAAGACGAAAGTCTGTATTTTTGCGTAAATTATAGAAAGCTCAATGCTTTGATCAAATGAGATCACTATTCTTTGTCATTGATAGACGAGACTTTCGCTCGTATACAAGAAAGCAAGTATCTGATTCAATTGAACATCATTGCTGCGTTCAACAAACTTCACATGCATCTCGACAGTGAAGATTTGACTATCTTTATTACCTTTTTCGACTTATACAAATATCATGTAATGCTCTTCGATTTAATCAACGAATCTGCTTTCTATCAGCACTACATGAATGACGTGTTGTTTGAATATTTACATCAGTTTTGTCAGATCTATCTAGATGACATTATCATTTACAGCAAGATCTTGAAGAAACACAAGCGACATGTATGATTGATCTTGCATAGACTACGAGAGATCGATCTACAGATAGACATAAACAAATGCAAGTTTCATGTGCAGAAAATCATCTTTCTACAACTACTGATATTCATCAAGAGACTAAAAATGAATTCTCGAAAGATACAGATGATTGTTGAATGATCTACTTTCATCAATCTCACTCAGATACAGTTCTTCATTGACTTCTGCAATTTCTATTGATGCTTTATCAAGAACTTCTCGAAGATTATTCATTTCATGATTCAACTTACTCAAAAAAAGATCATATTTGAATAAAATCAGATCTGTCAGACGACATTCAATCATATGAAGAGATGTATGATCGAGACTTTAATACTTCATCACTTTGATCAGACTTATAAGACTATTCTTGAAATCAATTCATTCAACTACGTCAATGATGAAGTTCTGTCTCAATATGACGATGAAGAAATACTACACTTGATGATCTTTTATAGCAAGAACATGTCTTCTGCTGAATGCAACTACGAAATATATGATAAGAAACTGCTGATCATCATTCAAGTGTTTGAGCATTGACGATCTGAACTGAAGCTAATCAACATTTCTATCAAGATGTTCATTGATTATCAAACACTTACATCATTGATGAAAGACAAAGAGCTTAGCAGATGACAGATGCGTTGAGTACAGAAGCTTGTTGATTTCAACTTCAAGATAATGTATTAATCTGACAAGCAGAACATCAAGATCAATGCATTAACTTATTGAGTTGATGTCGTGCTCAGAAGTTTCAAGAATGAGCGCGTTTGCTATCAAAAAATCACTATTCTGACATCAGATCAAATGAAGATTGCTGATTTAAAGAAGAACATCGACGAATCAATTTATAAACAGATTCTTGAGATTAATAGAATCAATGAGAATTGTACGTTACTTCGTGAAGCAATAGCAAGAGATGAGACACAATATGAAGATATCAAATTGAAGAATTGTTGAACTCAGAATGAAATCTTGTATCATGATAGTCAGCTATGAATCTCATTCAACAAGCTTCTACAAATGAATCTGATTCGTGAGATGCATGATCAATCATCAGTTGATCATTCTAATATTCTTAAAACTGTAAAAGTCATAAAGCGAAACTACTATTGATCATTCATGCGAAAAACGATAGATCGATATATTCAAAACTGCTATATCTGTCAATGTTCAAAGACATTTAGAGATAAATTAAATGACTTGCTTCAATCTCTATCAATATCTGAACAGCGATGACAAGACATAGCAATGAACTTCATTATCAATCTATTTGATTCAAGCGAGTACAACGCTATTCTGATAATCATCTGCAGATTATCAAAGAAAAAACATTATATTTCTTGCATCATTGATGATGAAGATATCACTGTCGAAAAGACAGCTGAAATGCTGATTCAATGAGTATATTGAACTCATGATCTATCAAGCTTCATAGTATCTGATCGAAATTTGCAATTCATCTTTATACTATGAAAGTCTCTTTGCAAACGACTGAGCATTTTTCTTTGATTGTTCATCATCTATCATCTTCAGATCGATGATCAAAGCGAACGAGTCAATCAGAACATCAAGCGATATCTTTAATTCTTCTGTTCATATATGCAGAATGATTGATCTAAGTGACTACTCATGATTGAGTTTGTCAACAATAACATCTTGTTCTCAGTCATTTTCTTGATTCTCTTCTTCATGAACAAGAGCTTTCATTCTCATATGAGCTTTAACTCTGACATCATCGAGTATGAAAGCACTTGCAAACGCTTGCAGATCGATCAAGTCAAGAATATATCTGAACAAATAAACAAGACATTGATCTTCGCTCGTGAAGCTCTGATCAAAACACAAGAACAAATGATAAATCAAGCTAACAAGCATAGAAAGAAAATCAATTACAAGATTGAATCAAGAGTGTTTTTGAATGAACGAAACATCATTACAGCGAGACTCTTCAAAAAATTGAATAACAAGATGCTTGATTCATTCAAGATCACAGACTCTGTTGACTTCTTCTATAAATTGAAACTATCAGACACTATGCGTATACATGATGTATTTCATTCAAAGCTTCTTCGTTCTGTTGTTGATGACTCTTTGCCTGATCAGAAGAATAAATTCTTGAAGTCAATAGTGATAAACAATGAGAACGAATGAGAGATCAACAATATATTGAACTTTCAATGATATTAAAGACGACTTCAATATCGAGTCAAATGAAAGAGTTATGACAACAATCTCAACTGATATAACGCTGACAACAATGAATTCATAAACACTCAGAATATTGTTGATGACTTTCACACTCGATATTTTAATCGAGCGCACTAAGAAAATACATTCATGCGAACATGAATTGTTGAAGAAAAGAAGTAATGTTATGATCTCAAGTCTATTCTCGAGCCTATTCTCAATTTATTCTCGACTCTATTCTCGATTTATTCTCGATCTATTCTCGACTCTATTCTCGATCTATTCTCGACTCTATTCTCAATTTATTCTCGACTTTATTCTCGATCTTGATTATCTCTAATTGAGTCTAGTGAGCATTCAAGCTAGAAATGATGTCATTGAGTCTCTGCATCATCTGTGTAAGACATCAATTCTTTCGAGTCTAGCGCGAAGATCAGAAACACACATATAAGCTGCGAGTTCTTTTCTGTAAATACTTTTCTTTCTTAGCATTTATCTATTAGTTAAATGACATTCATATGACTCGCTTTATGCTGATCTCTAACATAATTGATCTTCTTTCTATGCTTGTTAACTTGATTTATCATTTGTTCTCATGTTTTGATCAGAGCTTCATGAGCGAAGATCAATGTTTTGTTTATTTGTTCAGATATATTCTTGATTCAATCAATCTGCAAGCGTTCGCGAATGCTTTCATACTTGATGATGTCAGAGTCGAAGCTCATATGAGAATGAAAGCTCTTGTTCATGAAGAAGAAGATCAAGAAGATGATTAAGAACAAGACGTTATTGTTGACAAACTTGATCATGAGTAGTCACTTAAATCAGTCATTCTGCATATATGAACAGAAGAATCAAAGATATCGCTTGATGTTTTGATTAACTCGTTCGCTTTGATTATTGATTTGAGAATGATAGATGATGAATAATCAAAGAGAAATGCTCAGTCGTTTGCAAAGAAACTTTCAAAGAATGAAGATGAACTGAGAATCTCGATCAAACACAATGAAGTTTGATAAATCATGAAATTGATATACTCATTGAAGCAATATTTCAGCTGTTTTTTCAACTGTGATATCTTCATCATCAATGATGCAAGAAATATAATGTCTTTCTTTTAACAATTTGCAAATGACAGTCAGAATAGTGTTATAGTCGTATGAATCAAATAGATTGATAATGAAGTTCATGACTATGTTCTGTCATCGCTGTTCGAATATTGATAGAGATTGAAGCAAGTCATTTGATTTATTTCTAGATATCTTTGAACGTTGACAGACATAGCAGTTTCAAATATATCAATCTACTGTCTTTTGCATAAATGATTAATAGTAGTTTCGTTTTATGATCTTCATCGTTCTAAGAATATCAGAGTGATTCACTGAAAATTGATCATGCATCTCATGAATCAGATTTATTTGTAGAAGTTCATTGAACGAGACTCATAGCTGATTATCATGATATAAGATTCTTTTCTGAACATGACAATTCTTCAATTTGATATCTTCACATTGTGTCTTGTCTCTTGCTATTGCTTCGCGAAGTAGCGTACAATTCTCATCGATTTTATTAATCTCAAGAATCTGTTTATAGATTGATTTGCTGATGTTCTTCTTTAGATCAGCAATCTTTATTTGATTCAATATCAGAATAGTGATTCGTTGATAATGAATGCACTCATCATTGAAATTTTTGAGCACGACGTTGACTTGATGAATTAATGCATCAATCTTAATGTTTTGTTTGTCTGATCAATACATTATCTTGAGATTAAAGTCAGCGAGCTTTTGTATTCAATGCATTTATCATCTGCTTAGCTTTTTGTCTTTCATCAATGAGATGAGCGCTTGATGATCGATGAACATCTTGATAAAAATGTCAGTTAACTTCAGTTCAAGTCATCAATGTTTAAATGCTTAAATGATGATCAGCAGTTCTTTATCATATATTTCGTAGTTGCATTCAGCAGAAAACATGTTCTTGCTATAGAAAGCAATTGAATGTAAAATTTCTTCGTCATCATATTGAGACAGAACTTTATCATTGACGTAGTTGAATGAGTTGATTTCAAGAATAGTTTCACGAGTCTGATCAAAGTGACAAAGTATCAAAGTCTCGATCATAAATCTCTTCATATGATTGAATGTCGTTTGAAAGATCTCATTTCATTCAAATATGATCTTCTTTTGAGTAAGTTGAATCATAAGATGAATAATCTTTGAAAAGTTCTTGATAAAGCATTGATAGAAGTTGCAGAAGTCAATGAAGAATCGTATTTGAGTGAAATTATTGAGTGTAGATCATTCAACGACTGCTTGTATCTTTCAAGAGTTCATCTTCAATTCTTCAATTGATATCAAGAGTTCTAGAAAGATAGTTTTCTGAACATGAAACTCTCACTTGTTGATGTTTATCTATAAATCAGCTTCTCGTAGTTTATTCAAGATCAATTGTACATGTTGCTTGTGTTTCTTCAAGATCTTGCTGTAGATGATAATGTCATCTAGATAGATCTGACAAAACTGATGTAAATACTTGAACAACACGTTGTTCATATAATGTTGATAGAACGCAGATTCATTGATTAATTTGAAAAGCATTACATGATATTTATATGAGTTGAAGAAGATAATAAAGATAGTCAAATCTTTGCTATCTGAGTGCATGCGTAGTTTGTTGAATGTGACAATGATGTTCAATTGAGTCAGATACTTGCTTTCTTGTATATGAGCGAAAGTCTCGTCTATCAATGACAAAGAATAGTAATCTCATTTGATCAAAGCATTGAGCTTTCTGTAATCAACGCAGAAACGCAGACTATCATCTTTCTTTTCAATGAACAAAATGAGCGAGATGTATGATGCAAAGCTGAAGAAAATGAACTCTTTGTTTAAATAATTGATCAGATACTTCTTTATCTTCTGAAGCTTGTGATCAAACATCTGATATAGTTTGCTTCAAGAAGACATTTCTTCATCGATCAACTCAATTTTGTGATCATAGAAATGATGCAATGATAGCTGATCAATCATTGCTTGATCAAAGATATCTAGATAGTGTTACAAATGTGTCAAAGATCAAACTTTAATCAATTCACAGTGAACATTAGTGAGTTCACTGTGTATTGATTAGAGCTAGTCAACGATCTAGTCGAAAGCTGATCTAGATCTGACTCAAATTTGATTCAAATATGACTCAACATCTTTTCTCTTCTCTAGCATCTTCTAATCAGCTTCTATTGTCTTCTAGACAAACACACTTCTTTGTGTTACAAGTAGTTAACAAATGTCTATGACAAACACATTTCTTTGTGTTGTAAACATCTTTTAAATAAACATCTTTCTTGTGTTTCAACACGTTTTCTTTGAGACTAGCGTTAAACCTGAGTAACTACTATATAGAGCGTGTTTTTCTTATCTTTTGTATCTTCTTTCTTCTGTATTTTTAAAGTCTTAGTTATAGCTATCTTTATAGATCAAACATTTTAGTCATGCATGCATTCTGATTGATTTCTAGACATGATCTCAACATTACTTTAAGAATTTGTTAATCACATGATATTGATCTCTATACTCATTCAAATTCACTCGACTGACAACTAGACTAATCGCGTCGAGTTGAATACTTGAGTTCAAGTCGAGTACTCGACTCAAAAAGTGTCGAGTTGAATTGAAATTTTTTTAAAAAAGTGTCAAGTCGAATTGAGAAGTTGAATTCAAGCACTCGAGTCGATTTGAGAAGCTTGACTCGATAATTCGACTCGAAAACTCAACTTGACTCAACAAGATATTAAATAGATGTAAATAGCTTGATTGAACAGTCTTCATGATCTTCTTCATGACTTTCTATCATGTTTTTCCGTCATGACTTTCTATCAAAGTCAAACAATCTTCATGTTTTTCCTTCATGTTTCTCTTCATGTTTCTCATCATGACTTTCTTCATGACTTTCTTCATGTTCTTCTTCATGTTTCTCGTCATGACTTTCTTTATGACTTTCTTCATGTTCTTTGTCATGACTTTCTTCATGTTCTTCTTCATGATTTTCTACCAAATGATCTTCATGTTTCTCTTCATGACTCTCTATTAAAAGATAATGCAAAAAGATAATGCAAAAGTCAAAAACCGGAAAAATTTCTATATTTAACTCTCTTGACGTCAAGCTTGAGTCCTTGACGAGTCAAGTCGAGTTGATTCAATTCTCAGTCGAGTCAAGTTGCATCAAGTTGAAAATATGAGCAACTTGACTTGAGTCGAGTTGAAAATGTGAGCAATTCGACTCAATCTTGATTCGAATTCAAAATGTCAACTTGAAACTCGACTTGATGATCAGTCTAGTCATTGACAACGAAACAAGTATAAAGAAATTTGTGTATCTGATGATCAATGACATTGAAAGACAGAACAACATCAAGAAATCAATAAAATCAACAAGAACATATGATCATGTGATTGCTAGAGAATCTATCGCTCAGTCAGTAGCATCAGTTCAAATCGATTGATAGAATCAAGAAATTAAGATCTTAATTGCTTAAGAATCATCAAAAAATCTCTCAAATCAGCAACATTCTTCTTTGAAGACTAAACACTTTAACAAATGATCTCATTACATACTATTGAGCATCGTTTTTCGCTCGATCGTCAATTCTTTGCTATGATTTGATCATCTGTGAACAATCTCTTCAAGAGTAATCAAAGCTCTTATTCTTCTGACACTACAGATTCAGTCATTTATTCTGAGCTATCATCTCGCATATTGAAATATCTTAGAATCGATGTCGTACGAAAACATCAATACTCTTTGTCTCACTCTCAAACTTTCAATGAATCTCATGAAGCTTTTACTTCATGAAATATAAAAAATGTAAAGCAGCTACAACACTGAATCGAACAAGACTCAGAGATTTTTCTAGAAGATTTGAACAGTCTTTGAACTCAACGAGATCTAGACGTGAAAGCTTGTGAGCTATTTGACACGATATCAAGCGAACAAATATGAAAGACTCGTTTCAAGAAAATGAATAAAGTCAAAAAACGCTTAAATCAATTAAATCAGACGTTTCGAAATCAAGTGACTGAATTGCAACATCAACTGTGATCATCTAAAGAAGTCACTTCTTTCTTTTCTATTCTGTTCAATTTCTTCAAGCGATCTCAGAAGCTTTCAAATTCATCTCTGTTTACTGATGAAAAAGAATCTATCTGAAATAACTGACAAGAAAAGATTCGCGACAAGCTAGAAATCAACGTCGATCATTTTGACAATGACAGAGCTATACTAGTCTACATTCATTCTTGAATCAGCGAAGACGCAGTCAAAGTCACTCTAGTCAGACATTAGCAAGATTCATTGAACTTTTATTCAATGATCAATGATCTACTAGATGAACTTGCTCAGCTATATGATGATTCTGACAAAAAGACAAACTTTCGAAGAAAGTATGCTAATCTCTCTCAAGAAAAGAGCAAATTCAGCGATTTCTATTCAATGTTTCAACGTCTGTTCTTTTATCTAAAGTATCATGAAAAGCAATTGATCATCAATTTACGAGACAAGATAGTTTATTGTCTTCATGCAGCTTGAAGTAGTCAATTGATTCAGTCAGAATCTCTGAATGAAATTCGTAGTTATCTGATTCATTTGAACAATGAGCATCAAGTCATGAATGACATCAAAGAAAAGAAATTCATGATCAAGATCAGAAAGCAAGTCATCTTTGCTGAGAAACGAGATTCATTGAATCTTTATAAAAAGATTGAAGTTATCATATCAGTTGACTCGTCAAAATCGCGCGACGCGACTTTAACTAACGTCAAAGAGACAGATATACAAACTGAAAGCTGTTTCATTTGTCATAAGTCAGATCATTCTTTTAAAGAGTGCTCTAATCAAACTTCAAGAGTCAATGCATTAGAAGATGACGAGTTTGATCGATTTACATCGAACTCTGAGTCAGATTCTGATTCAAAAACTAGTTATTTCTTTCAAAATCATCAAAAAGATTGAGATCATATCTTTGTGCAGTCAAATCAAAGTTCTATTGAAAGAAAACTATTTTGAAAAGCCATTTCTGAATTCTGATCAATGCTTCTCTTATCTCTCAGAGCAATTCTTTCAGTCTTTGCTCTTTGATAAACAGTGATTTCGTCATCTACACGCTGATACATGACAAGCTAGTCGATAAAGTATATCAGAAACTTGAAATACAATTTATATTGCTAGCAAAAGAGAAGCTAATACGAGAATATGACGAGAAGTTAGTTAGAAAGACTATTACTCATAAGATTTTACTCAATCTCACGATCGAAAGTCATAAGAAATTGACTGTGTCAATGCTGTTAGCTAATATTGAGCATCATGAAGCTATATTGAGCAAACTCTGAATGAACAAAAATGAAATATTATTGAACATGAGGCATGATACTATCGTATTCTCTGATCAATTAAATATTTCTATTTCGGTTTTTTCGATCTTATCAAATACGAAGCACTCAAGTTGATCATGATTAACTCTCATCTCTTTAGCGACTCATAGCAATGCTTCAAAGATTCTCAAGTGCTCAGTTTCAACCATTCAGAAAGAGTTATTTTCGATTCAAAACATAGATGTCATCTCTTTTCAAGCACTAGTAAAACGAAAAAAGAAGAATCAAATCGAGATTTTTGCTATGTTCATCGAAGACATCGATAGAAAAATCGTCTACAATACTCAATGCGAACTAGATGTCATAAACGTTTTCTCAGTCGATGAAACGATTCAGAATCTAGAGAATATTAAAGTCAAGCTATCATTGAAATATCAGAATTTTCTAGACATTTTTGATCAAGCTCAAGCAGACAAGCTATTGTCTCATTGTTCATATGATCATAAGATAAAGCTTACTAGTGACGTAACGTCATCTCGCTGTCAAGCATATTGAATGTCTTTCTATAAGCTTCAAAAAGTAAAGAAATATCTGAACGAGAATCTTTTCAAAGAATTTATAACTTCTAGCAAAGCTTCGTATTTCTCACCTGTTCTGTTCGTTCTAAAAGCAAATGAAGATCTACGATTCTGCGTTGACTATTGAAAGCTCAATGCTATTATCAAAAGAAATCGCTATTCTTTATCTTTGATAAATGAGATGATCAACAAAATAGTTGATTGCAAGCATCTGACTCAATTAGATATCATTTCAACTTTCAACAAACTGCGAATGCATTTTGATAGTGAGAACTACACTATCTTTATCATTGCTTTAGAAGCATACAAATCAAAGATGTTATCTTTTGAACTTATTAATGATTCTGTCTCGTTTCAGCAGTATATGAATGACGTTTTTTGAAACTTTCTAAATGACTTTTGTCAAGTCTATCTAGACGACATTCTAATCTACAGCAAAACTCAATGAGAACATTGACAACATGTCAAGATGATATTAAATCGTCTACGAGAAGCTGATCTACAAGTAGATATTCAAAAGTGCGAATTCGACGTAGAAGAAACTGTCTTCTTAAAAGTCATAGTTTTAGAACAAGATCTTCGTATGAATTTTATCAAAGTGAAAGTCATAGTCAACTGAACTACGTCAATCAATCTAAAAGAAGTTCAGAACTTCGTGAGATTTGTTAACTTCTACCGTCGTTTCATTAAGAACTTCTCGAAGCTAGTCATATTGTTCACTCAGCTGACTAGAAAGAACACGTCTTTTGTTTGAAACAAAGTCTGTGTTCAAGCTTTTGATGATCTAAAGAAACAGATCAGCTTGATCTCAGTTCTACGACACTTCAATTCAAAATGACAGACTATTCTAGAAATCAATGCATCTGACTACGTCAAAGATGAAATTCTATCACAGTATGATGATGAGAGAGTTCTTCACTCGATAGCTTTCTACAGCAAGAGCATGATTCTCGCTGAATGCAATTATCACATCTATGACAAGAAACTGCTGATCATTATTTGATGTTTCAAACACTGAAGATTCAAGCTTGAATGCATCAAATTACTCATTCAGATGTTCATCAATCATCAGACTTTGAAGACTTTCATGAAAAACAAACAGTTAACTTGACGTCAAGTCAATTATCTAGACATTCTATTCAAGTTTAACTTTCAGATCATTTTTCAATCAGACAAAATGAACACTAAAGTCAATGCTTTAATCAGAATGTCTCTGATCAACGTCTCTGAATTAACTCAGCGTACTGAAGATTGCTATCAGATCATTCTGACATTCAATAGAATAAATATTCTAGCTATTGAATCTGAGATTAATCTCTATCAGTGAGTAAAAAATGTCAACAGAATGAATGAGCTTTGCAATGAGTATAAACAAGCTATAAGCGAAAACAAGCTCAAGCTACATAGCACTGAATTGAAGCACTGCGAGATCGTTGACGACGTTCTGTTCAGAAAAGACCTACTGTGAGTTTCTGAGAATATGCATACGAAATTGCTAAAGAAAATTCATGATCAGTCTTTCATCTCTCACTCTGACAATCAAATAACTACTAATCTAGTTCAACGTTTCTACTATTGATCAGATCATCAAGCAACGATTAAACATTACATTTGAAACTGTCATGTTTGTCAACGAAGCAAGATATCTAAAGATAGCATCAATGAACTTCTTCATTCTTTATCAATTTCACAGAAACGCTGAAAAGATATAGTTATGAACTTCATCACTGAGCTATCTCTATCAAAAGATTATAACATCATTTGCACAATCATATGTCATCTCATCAAGAAACGTCACTATGTTTTCTGTCATTGAAAAGACAAGAGCATCTCAGTCGAAGAAACGGTTTGAATCATGCTATGAAACGTCTATCGACTTCATGATCTACTCAGTTTCATTATTTCAAACAGAGATTCTCAGTTCATATCAACAATGTGACAAAGTCTTTGCAAGTGACTAAGAATCACGACTAATCTATCAACAATTTATCATTCTGAGATTGATGATTAATCAGAGTGAGTTAATCAAGACGTTGAATGCGAACTTAGAATCTACTGTAATTACATGCAAAACGACTGAGTGAAATGACTCTTCATGATGAAATTCAGCGAGAATTTCAATATCTTCTTAATCATCTCAATGACTTCGTTCTACTTCAATAAGAATTTTCACTCATGAATGAGTTTTGATTCAGATACAACTGACTATGAAACAACTCATGAACGTCTTGAAGCTAGAAAAGCAGACGATATTGTCATTTGAATGAAAGAGCTTCTTATCTTCGATTATCAGCAATTGAAAAAGACGAAGCAAATCATTAAAGCTTGAGTCAATAAATATAAACGAGACGTCATTTATGAAGTAGACGACTGAATTTGATTATTCTCTAGAAACATAAAGACAACTAAACTATGTAAGAATTAGAAAGACAAACAGCTAGAATTTTATCAAATCACTGTCAAAGTTGAGATCTTCTATCATTTTCGTCTATTGATAAGCATGAAGCAGCTGCATTCAATGTTCAGCTCGAAGCTATTATGATCTTATCTCGAAGATTCGTTGTCAAAACAGCATTTGAAATCTTCTAAATCATTGATAATCAAGAATGATGATTATTGAGAGATAGATGACATTTTGAACTCTAAATGCTATCAAGATTAAATACAATACAAGATCAAATGAACGAGACTAGATCGAGATGATGAATGATACTATGTCAATAAAGAAGAATTTGAGAGCTTGAAAGAAGTTCTAGTTGAATTTCATAAGCTTTATTCAGACAAGTCACACTAAATTGAAAAACAGTGAAAATTTTTGCGTTTCATTTGTTCTATTCATGCGAATATGAATTTTCGAAGAAGAGAGTAATGTTACGAATGTGTCAAAGATCAAATTCTAATTAATTCACAGTGAACGCTAGCGAGTTCACTGCGTATTAATTAAAACTAGTCAATAATCTAGTCGAAAGCTGACCTAGATCTGACTCAGATTTGACTCAAATATGACTCAGCATCTTTTTTCTTTTCTAGCATCTTCTAATCAACTTCTATTGTCTTCTAGACAAACACACTTCTTTGTGTTACGAGTAGTTAACAGATGTCTATGACAAACACATTTCTTTGTGTTGCAAACATCTTTCAAATAAACATTTTTCTTGTGTTTCAACACGTTCTTTTTTGTTGCAAGCATGTCTCATTACTCTGAGTTAGTTTAACATAAATCGTGTTAGACTATCATAGACTAGTATAGAACTGATGTTGACACGCTAGTAATCTAGCGCGTCTTCGTGAGTATAAAACTCTTGACGTGTTTCATCTTCTTTCTTCTTTAGCTTTGAACTTCTAGTTAGAATACACTCATATGATTCGCTTTATGCAGACTCATAACATTAGTTCAAAGCTCATTAATCTTGCTATCGATGTGTAAACGATACAAAAACAAGCTACATAATCAACTCAATCAGAAGTTGAACTCAGAAATTTCGACAGCAAAATCAGAACTCAAGTTCAGAAAGTTTAATAGAAATCAGAAATTTCTAAAGAAGAATCTTGATTCAAAATCAGAAATTTCGATAGAATCAGAATTAAAGAACATGAACGCGTTGTTCTTGACTAACTCTTTATTGAGCTTGTCATCAGAAATCAGAAATTTTAGCAGTACTTAAATTCAGAAAGTTTGATAGAGTACTAGTCGTTGCTTGAACTCAGAAAGTTCAATAGAGTAACATCAGAATCTCGATCAGCAATTTTCTACTCATATCATGATTAGAAGCTCAGAATCAGCGAGCATTGCTTGTTACAAACTTCGAAATGCTAGAAGAGAATCACTTTTATCACAGAATCAAACAGCATCAGAAGAAGAAAGCACGAATGCGTCGTTAAATACAGAAGAAGAGAACATGAACGCGTTGCTTTTCGATCATGAAATGATCAAGATCAGCATCAGTACTGAACTGAATGCTTGAATAAACACTCATGAAGCAGATGATCTTGTTGTCTTTATCAAGTACATGTATTAACAGCATGATATCAAAATCAAGACTTACAATGACATGATTCAGATGTTAGAAGATGTTAACGAGATAAACATCACATTGAAGATTACACAGACACGTTTGCAGAAAGAGAATAGAGAAAAAAACGTGATTATACATCATCTAGAAGCTGCATCAAGTCGATAAAGCACTTTGATCTCTGAAGATTGATTCTCAAAGTCAATCAAGTTATTGAATTCTTCACTGTTTGAAGATTCGTTGCAGAATGTAGACAATTGACTGTCTTGAATGTGAAATAAGCTGAAGATAAACAAGAATCATTTTTCTATCGAAGAGTTGAAGATTGCATACATCGAAAGTTGAGTCAGTGAAGCTGCGATCAAACATATTGCATCTCGCATGCGAAATATCTTCTTGAACTCGTTTCTAGAAGTCGAAGAAATACTATCGATGATTAATAAGATGTACGACGATCTCAATCATCATCACACAACTCAACGTCAGTATCTAAAGTTGTATCAGAACAAAATCTTCTTTCATGAATTTTGAATGAAATTTCAGAGATTTAATGCAGAACTAGAATACAATAATGAGACTTTACTAGATGATCTTCAGCATAAAATCAGCTCAGATCTTCAGCGAGCAATGCTCAATGAATGAATCACGAACTTGAGCGAGTTTATCAACATCTGCATACAAGTCGATGTTAGATTGACTGAATTGAATGCTCAATCAATCATCAAAGCATCAGCTACTCAAGCTGCTCGCTCTGTCATCAGCACATTGACTACTCGACTTACGTTATCAGTTTCTTCGTGAAAGAAATTCAGAAGATCGAAGTTCGATTCTATTCAGAAAGAGTTGTTTAAGAAAGAACTTTGCTTCAAATGCAAGAAGTCAAAACATAGAGCATATGATTGCTTTGAAATGACTCAAGTGCATGAGATCGCTACGAATTTGAAAAACGATCTACTCTCGTCAAAGTAGTGACTGAGAGCAATATACTCATATTTTGCTTCATCAGCATGCCTGATGATTCATTTGATTTCAAGTCGTTCACTGTTGACGTCATCTTAAGTAGTCTAAAAAAGATATTCAGATCTTTCGCTCTGATAGATATTGAAGTTACTGACATAACTTTTATTGATGAATCTTTGATATCAAAGCTATGTGAACGCTTTAATATTCAATCAATATTACTGTCAAAATCAAAGTTGATTCAATTGTATGATGAAATCTCTGATCAAAAGTCGATTACACACGCTCTGTATACATTAATCATGATACAAGAACACAAGAATGAAATGATGTTTCTATTAATAACTTGTTTAGATCAGCACAAGATAATCATTGAAAATCTCTGATTAAAAAGAAATCAAATTTTGGTAAATTCTGCAAATGATTGATTAATATCATCATTGAAGATTTGAACATTGAAATCTGTTGTTTTGAAAGCATGCAGTCAATCAGCATTTCATAGATCTGAGTCAAGCGAGATCTGCAAAATGAAACGAAAGAACTTGAACTTGATTGTTACATCAACGATCATCTTGAAGAGACTCATGAATCAGAAATTAGTGAATAGATTCATTGAATCTGCTCTCATAGCAAAGCAAAGCACTCAAGTTGATCTCAATCAACTTTGATTCTCTCAGTCAACTGAAGTAAAGAAGATTGTTAATATTGTCATGATTGAAGTCGCTGTGTATCAAACTCTAGTCAAGAATAAGAAGATTAAGATCTTCTCATTGATCATTAGCGAAATCAACAAAGCGCTTAGCTCAGTCGAAGATTTCGCAAAACTGAATGAAATGACATCAGTCATGTCATTGAATGAACTGAAGAAGAAGCTTTCAATCATCTATCATGACTTTCTGAATGTGTTTGACAGAGAGAAGACAACGCAGTTGCTCTTGCATCGATCATATGATTATAAGATTGAATTAAAAGATGAAGGTCAGTCTTTTAAAAGTTGATTGTATCTCATGTCAAGTCACAAGCTGCAGAAGATCAAAGAGTATCTAGAAGAGAATTTGAAGAAGAAGTTCATCACACTCAGCAAAGCTTCTTTTGCTTCGTCAATACTATTTGTCAAAAAGAAAGATGATAGTTTTCGCTTTTGCGTGAACTATTGAAAACTGAATGCTCTGATCAAAAGAAATCGTTATTCAATACTTTTGATAAACGAAGTACTAGCTTGAATTCAAGACAGTAAGTATCTGACTCAACTTAACATAATCATCACGTTCAATAAACTGCACATGAGTTCAGAAAGCGAGAATTTAACTACTTTTGTTACTTTCTTCAATGTCTACAAGTATAGAATAATGCTCTTTGAATTGACTAATGAATCTGCATCTTTTCAGCATTATATCAATGATGTATTGTTTGAATGTCTGCATAAATTCTGTCAGACATACTTGAATGATATTCTCATCTACAGTAAGACATTGAAAGAACATAGAACTCACGTGAAAGAAGTGCTAGACAAGCTTCGTGAAGTCAATTTACAGATAGACATAAACAAGTGTGAATTCAAGATTTAGAAAATCTCGTTTCTTAAACTACTGATATTCATCAATGATCTACGAATGAACTCTCGAAAAGTAGATGTGATTCAAAGCTGAAAAGTGTCGCGATCATTGATTCATGTGCAGATCTTTATTGACTTCTGCAATTTCTATCGACGATTCATAAAGAACTTTTCAAAGATTGTTTAAATCATGATAAAGCTGACTTGAAAAGATCATTTCTTTGAATGAACAGAGATCTGTCAGATGATCTTTAAAGAACTAAAGCAACAAATGATGACAGCTCTCGTTCTGAAGCATTTTGATTTGATCAGAGAAGTTATTCTGAAAATGAACTTCTTGAACTATGTTAACGACGAAGTATTATCTCAGTATGACGATGAAGACATTCTACATTCAGTGATCTTCTATAGTAAGAACATGATTTCTGCAGAATGCAACTACGAGATCTACGACAAAAAGCTTTTAACTATTATTCGATGCTTGAAGCATTGATGCTTCAAATTGAAATGTACTGATATTTTGATCAAGATCTTCATTGATTATCTGAATTTGAAGTACTTCATGATCATCAAGAAACTGATCAGACAACAGACTAAATGAGCTGAGAAGTTATTCAAATATAACTTCAAGATCATATATCAGTCAGAAAAACAGAATCTGAAAGCTGACGTGCTGATCAGAATGTCAGACGTCAAGTCAGTTGAAGCAAACAATGATCGAAAGCTATATCAGCATCAGATGATATTGTCAGAAGGCAAATTTGAACTGCAGTCAATAAAAGTTGATCAAGAAGATGATCAGAAAGCTGATCAAGATCTGACTCAAATCTTGCTCAAATCTGACTCAGAATCTGACTCAGATTCGAAACTTGAATCAAAAGCTAATCAAAATTCGATCGAAGAGATGATTTCTATTCAGAATCGAATTATAGTCGAAAATTAAACGAATCAACTATGTATCAATATTCGAGCAGCTCTGAAACAGAACAGAAGAATCTGTCAAGATATTGATCTGAACAACTGCAGAGTACTTGATGAAGTACTCTGAAAAGATGATAGACTATGAATTCTTCAGTCAATGATCACTTAATTAATAAAAGAAGCACATAATCTTTCGATCAGTGATCATTCTGACATGAATTGAACATTAGACTTGTTGAGATGATCATATTGCTGATCAAAGATGAGAATGATAATCAAACGCTACATTTGAAACTGTTACGTTTGTCGTAGATCAAAAACATCGAGAGATCAAATCAATGAACTGCTTAAGTCATTGCTCATACTCAAGCAGCGATGACAGAACATATCATTAAACTTCATTATCAATCTATCAGAAAGTGATGAAAACAACGCGATTCTGACAGTCATAGATCAATTGTTTAAGAAACGACATTATATATCATGTTGATTAAATGACGAAGAAACCTTCGCAGAACAAACAGTCAAGTTACTGTTGATATGAATCTTCAGAACTCATGAACTATCAAGATCAATAGTGTTCGATCATGATTCACAATTCATATCGATTGTCTGAAAGTCTTTATGTCTGAGACTCAACATCAAGATGAAACTATTCACAAACTATCATTTGCAAATCAATGATCAAACAGAAAGAGTGAATCAGAATGTGAAACGATATCTACGAAGCTATTGCTCATATATGCAAGATGATTGATTCGCCTGATTATCTATGACTAAATTCGTTGATAACAATGCTATGTCGTTGTCAATTGAACAGTCAGCGTTCTTTCTGAATAAGAGCTTTCACTCTCGTATGAGCTTCGATTTGAATTCAACTGAATATGAGATCATTCAAGCTAGAATTGAAGCGAGCAAAGCGAAGAATATATTTGAACAAATGAAATGATCACTAGCATTGATCAAGCAAGCATTAGCAAGAGTCAGAATCACAATGAAGAAACAGATTAACAAGCATCGAAAGAAAATGATTTACAAGATAGATGACATGATGTTTCTAGATTCTAGAAACATTATGATCGTAAGATCATCAAAGAAACTAGATGATAAGATGCTAGAATCTTTCAAGATTCTGATTAAGATCGAACATGCATATTGACTGAAATTGTCATCAACAATGAAGATTCATTCAAAGTTCATCTTAAATTTGCTGCAACTGAATTCAAAGAACTCTCTGAAAGAACAATGAAATGAGTTGTCTGATTTTATAGTGATGAATGACGAAGATGAATGAAAAGTGAAGAACATTTTGAACTTCAGACACTACAGATGATGACTACAATATCGTGTCAATTGAAAAGAATACGACGTCAATCTACATTGATACAACGTCGATGAAAATGAGTTCAAGAGATGTCAGAAGATTGTAAATGACTTTCATGAACAATATTTGAATAAGTCAAGATAGAAATCGAAAGAAAGATCAATTGAACTGCAGCAATGAGAACATTGTTAAATGAAGAGGGAAAGTAATGTTGCAAGCGTGTCTCGTTACTCTGAATTAGTCTAACATAAATCGTGTTAAACTATCATAGACTAGTATAAAGCTGATGTTGACACGCTAGTGACCTAGCGCGCCTTCGTGAGTATAAGACTCTTGACGTGTTTCATCTTCTTTCTTCTTAAGCTTTGAACTTCTAGTTAGAATACACTCATATGATTCACTCTATGCAGACTCATAACATCTTTGAAACTAGCGTTGAACCTGAGTAACTACTATATAGAGTGTGTTCTTCTTGTCTTTTGTACCTTCTTTCTTCTGTATTCTTAAAGTCTTAGTTATAGCTATCTTTATAGATCAAACATTCTAGTCACGCACGCACTCTGATTAGTTTCTAGACATGATCTCAACAGATAGTCGTGATATTCAGAGAAGAGCTTGATCTTGACTTGCTTGAGAGCTTCAGCATGAGAAAGCTCATGCAGATTTACTTCTTCAGACTTGTTTTCAACTGTAGTTATGAGTCGATTGATTTTCAAGATAATAACAGCAAAGATCTTGATATTTGATCATTTGCTTAACATTCTATATGTTGCTGCTTCTATCATTACTATGTTCATTGAACTGAAAGAGAATGATTTCAGACTGAATTGAGATGTAACGAAAGTGAAAGATCTTTTCAGTATATGAGTAGAAGTCAAGCTCTTTTGTTTCGTGATTGATTTATTGCTTAAGAGTAAAGTAATCAATTTCTGACTAGTAGAGTTGAAATTTAAAAATCGAAAAGAATCGATTTGCATATCAATTACTAGATCAATTTTGTTCATTCATGTTTTTTAAAGAATCATTTGATGCTGATTTAATCAAGTGATCAACATAGAAGCTGTGTCAATCGTATGATCTTGAACAGTCAGATTCAAATAAATGACATGAGTAATGAGTTTCTTAGCATAATGATCATTGAATTCTCGAATTGACTTCGCTTTGATCAAAGTCAAAGACTCGATTTGCAACTGATCATAAACAATCTGCGTAATCACTTCGTTAATGAATGAATAGTCAGCAGCTTCGATGTTCATCAATGACTTCAATGAGTAACTAATTTCATTGCTAGAAAGTACACATTCAATAATCAAAGATTCAGAAGCAAAAAAGTCATTTGACATGCTCATTATTGAAGAAATTAACACATTTGTCAAAAACTGAGCTAGACTAGAGATACTATCAATATAGAAGACTGATATTATTATTATTACTTTGATAGAATCTAGATACAAGACAATACTGTTGCGAACATGCACTTCAAGTTAGTTTAACATAAATCATGTCAGACTATCTTAGACTAGTACAGAGCTGATGTTGACACGCTAGTGATCTAGCGTGTTTTCATGAGTACAAGATCTTCAATGTATTACATCTTCTTTCTTCTTTAGCTTTGAACTTCTAGTTAGAATACACTCATATGATTTGCTTTATGCAGATTCATAACATTAGTTCAAAGCTCATTAATCTTGTTATCGACGTGTAGATGATATAAAAACAAGCTACATCACTCAAACTTAAATTAGAATTGAAATTCGAAAATCGAGCTCAGAAAACTCATTAAAAATCAAGAAATTTCTAGAATAGAACAGAAGAACACAAATACATTGCTCTAGACTAACTCTTTACTGAACTCATCGTCAGAACAGAAGAACAGAAGAACATGAACGCGTTGTTCTAGAACTGAAATCGAAAATTTCAGTTGAATTTCAACCAGCAATTTTCTACTCACACAATGACTAGAAGCACAGAATCAGAATCAGTAAGCATTACTCATTATGAACTTTGAAATGCTAGAAAAGAATCACTTCTATCACAGAATTGAACAGCATCAGAAGAAGAAGACACGAATGCATCGTTGAATACAGAAGAAGAGAACATGAACGCGTTGCTTTTTGATCATGAAATGATCAAGATCAGCATCAGCACTAAACTGAATGCTTGAATAAGCACTCATGAAGCAGACGATCTCGTTGTCTTTATCAAGTACATATGTCAACAGCATGACATCGAAATCGAGACTCACAATGACATGATTCAGATGTTGAATAATGTTAATAAGATCAACATCGAGTTGAAAGCTACGCAGACAACGTTGAATGCTGTTGAAACACACTCACAGAAAGAGATAAAGAAAAAGAACATGATTATATGTCATCTAGAAGCAACATTAAGTCGACTAAGCACTTCAGATTCAAAAGATTGATTCTTGAGATTGATCAAGCTATTTGACTCACTTCTGTTTGAAGATTCAAGACAGAATGTGAATAATTGATTGTTTTGAATGCGAAACAAGCTGAAGATAAACAAGAATCATTTTTCTATTGAAGAAATGAAGATTGCATATGTGAAAAGTCGAGTCAGTGAAACGACGATCAAACACATAGCACTCAGAATGAGAAACATGATCACGAACTCATTTCTTGAAGCAGAAGAGATACTGTCGATCATAAATAAGATGTACGACGATTTCAATCAACATTACACGACTCAACGACAGTTCTTGAAGCTGTATTAAAACAAGATCTTCTTTCATGAATTTTGAATGAAATTTCAGAGACTTAGTGTGAAACTAGAGTACAATAACGAAACTTTACTAGATGATCTTCAGCATAAGATTAGCTCAGATCTTCAGCGAGTCATGATCAATGAATGAACTATAAATTTGAACGAATTCGTCGACATCTGCATGCAAGTCAACGTTCGATTGACGAAATTGAATGCTCGATCAACTCTCAAGACATCAACGACTCAAGTCACTCGTTTTATCGCTGACATCTTGATGATGATCACTACTGCGATCTCAGCTTCAATCTCTGCATGAAAGAAACTCAGAATATCAAACGTTGACTCTGCTAGAAAGAAGTTGTTTAAAAAAGAACTCTGCTTCAAATGCAAGAAGTCAGAACATAGAGCATGTGACTGTCTTAAATCAGCTCAGATGCACGAAATTGCAGCGAATTTGAAAAATGATCTGTCTTCGTTAAAGTAGTGACTGAGAGCGATATACTCATATTTTGTTTCATCAACATGTCTGATGATTTATTTGATTTCAAGTCGTTCACTGTTGACATCATCTTGAGTAGTCTAGAAAAGATATTCAGATCTTTCGCTCTGATAAATACTGAAGTCATTGACATGACTTTCATTGATGAATCTTTGATGTCAGAGCTATGTGAACGCTTTGATATTCAGTCAATATCGCTGTCAAAATCAAAGTCAATTCAATCATATGATGAAATCTCTGATCGAAAGTCGATTACACATGCTTTGTATACATCAATCATGATACAAGAACACAAGAATGAAATGATGTCTTTATTAATAACTTGTCTAGATCAGCACAAGATAATCATTGAAAATCTTTGATTGAAAAGAAATCAAATTTTGATAGATTCTGCAAACGATCGATTAATATCATCATTGAAGATTCAAACATCAAAATCTATTGTTTCAAAAGCAAGCAGTCAATCAGCATTTCACAGATTTGAATCAAGCGAAATCTGCAAAATGAAACAAAAGAACTTGAATTCAATGATTATGTTAACAATCATCTTGAAGCGACTCACGAACTTGAAACTAGTGAATCAGTTCATTGAATCTGTTCGATTCATTGAATCTGTACTCATACAAAAGCAAAGCACTTAAGTTGACTTTGATCAACTTCATCTCTTTCAGTCAATTGAGAAAAAGAGACTCGTCAATATTATCATGATTGAAGTCGCTGTGTATTGAACTTTAGTCAAGAATAAAAAGATCAAGATCTTCTTCTTGATCATTAGTGAAATCAACAAAGCGCTTAGCTCAATTGAAGATTTCGCGAAACTGAATGAAATGATCTCTGTCATGTCATTAAATGAACTGAAAAAGAAGCTTTCAATAGTTTATCACAACTTTCTGAACGTTTTTGATAGAGAAAAGACAACGCAGTTGTCTTTGCATTGATCATACGATCATAAGATTGAATTAGAAGAAGAGAATCAACTTTCTAGAAGTTGATTGTATTCTATGTCGAGTCACAAGCTACAGAAGATCAAAGAGTATTTAGAAGAGAATTTGAAGAAGAAGTTCATCACACTCAGCAAAGCTTCTTTTGCTTCATCAATACTATTTGTTGAAAAGAAAGATGATAGTCTTCACTTTTACATGAACTATTGAAAACTGAATGCTCTGATCAAAAGAGATCGTTATTCAATACTCTTGATAGACGAAGTACTATTCATGTCTCTCACTTTCGCTCAGTTCTTTGCTTAGTGCTCATCAGTCATACATCACTTTCAGTCATGCATCACTAAATTCAACTACTCATTATATACACGTCGATTTTTGAGCAATTGCTTCAAAATAACCCGTCATTTCTTCTGATAAGTTTGAACGAACTTAATGCGAGCAGTTCTATGAGACTTAGTAGCTCTGTAGCACTTCTTTAGTGCATTTAAATAACGCTTTTCCCAGATCTCTTCGCGCTGCTGCTGTCTCTCGTTCTTCAATTTCTGTCTATCTTGAGTCATACTTCGAGCATCTTTGACATACAAGATGTCTTCGATTTTGAGAATCTTATTAGACTGCTTTTTGCGTGCTTTGCGAGCATTTTCAGCGACTTCTATTTGACTTAATTGATTCTTCAATAATTTGAACTTTATTCAATACTATCTTCGAATCAAAAGAAATTAAGTCAGTATGCTTTCATGCAGATCAAATGATAGATTCTTTGAAGACTTTGATTCGAAATTCGTTGAAGACAGTCAAAAATTCGACTTTTGAAAAGATCTCGTCACTCATTTGAATAGCTCAATTAATCGTCTTCGAATGTCAATGCTTTAATGACTGAAATACACACACATCTAGCGATTGAAGCAAATGAGTAGTATGCGAAGATAAGTCAAAAAATATGATCTTGTGATTCTCACAGTAGAATAGAAATTCACGTGTATGATGAGATTCATAGTCATTCATCACAAGCATTCTTCAAGCTTTCTTTTGATGCTTTTGACTAAAGCGATCGAAGTGCTTCAGTCATTGAAGAGAAATTCAGTCGATCGAATAGTCTGTATCAGAGATAGTGATTAACACGTCGTCGTCAAGATCGTTGTTAAAATAAGACGTTAAAAGTTGAACTTCAGTCATAATTAGCATTGACGATATATTCTTACCTTCTTCGCTGATGCATTCGATGCTCGTCAATGACTCTCTATTATTCGAATTCTTGAAGTGAATTCTTCTATTTGAATCTACAGTAACAACTCAATCGAAGCGTGCAATGCTCATACGATAGTCGATTTCGTTGAAATTTCATGTATCATTCTTCGTTATATCATATTGAATCATCATCTCTTTAAATTCATCAAAATGAGTCTGTAGTACTTTTGAATCATGCGCGTTCTTTCTTTCAGCTGCTAAAGACTTTCGTTTAGCTTTGAAGAGATCTGACTGACGATTTAATCATCGTTTGATTCATCGAGCGTTCAGTAGAGATGAAGAATTTCAACGAGCAAAGTCTTGAGCACGAAGAGCGTTTGTCGTTGATTGCATCATGTGTAGTCTAGCTGACAGACCTAACTGATTCACTGTAGTTAAGTATTGTTATAAAGCTGACTTCTGATCAGGTTTTAAAGCTCTGTTATGCAGTTCTCGTACTGCTGTTTTGAACTGATAATCTCGTAGTTTAGATCGAAGTCGATCATATAAAACACGAAACTCGCGCGCAATTTCGGCTTGATTAGAATTTTCACGCGTGTTTATGACGTCAATAGCCTTCTGAATGCAATTCTCGATGATAGCGTAAGTAGCAGTTATGTGATTGAAATTTGGTGAATTTTTGAAGATGATGAATCAAAAATATGAAGTTTAGTGATACATGACTGAAAGTGATGTATGATTAATGAGCACTAAGCGAAGAACTGAGCGAAAGTGAGGGGCACAAATAGCTTGAATTCAAGGCAGTAAGTATTTGACTTGACTTAACATAATTGTCGCGTTCAATAAACTGCGCATGAGTTCAGAAAGCGAGAATTTAACTACTTTTGTTACTTTCTTTGACATTTACAAGTATAGAGTAATGCTCTTTGAATTGACTAATGAATCTGCGTCTTTTCAGCATTATATCAATGATGTGTTGTTCGAATGTCTGCATAAATTCTGTCAGATATACTTGAATAATATTCTCATCTACAGTAAGATATTGAAAGAACATAGAACTCACGTAAAAGAAGTGCTAAACAAGCTTCGTGAAGTCAATTTACAGATAGACATAGACAAGTGTGAATTCAAGATTCAGAAAATCTCGTTTCTTGAATTACTGATATTCGTTAATGATTTACGAATGAACTCTTGAAAAGTAGATGTGATTCGAAGCTGAAAAGTGTTGCGATCATTGACTCATGTGCAGATCTTCATTGACTTCTGCAATTTCTATCAACAATTTATAAAGAACTTCTCAAAGATCATTTGATTCATAATAAAGCTGATTTGAAAAGATCATTCATTTGAATGAACAAAGATCTGTCAGATGATCTTTGAGAAACTGAAGTAACAGATAATGATAGCTCTCGTTCTGAAGCATTTTGATTCAATCAGAAAAGTTATTCTGAAAATGAACTTCTTGAACTATGTCAACGACGAAGTATTGTCTCAGTATAACGATGAAGACATTTTACACTCAATGATCTTCTATAACAAGAACATGATTTTTGCAGAATGCAACTACAAGATCTACGACAAAGAGCTTTTGACTATTATTTGATGCTTGAAGCACTGACGTCTTGAATTGAAATGTACTGATATTTCAATCAAGATCTTCATTGATCATCTGAATTTGAAGTACTTCATGATCATCAAGAAACTGATCAGACGATAGACTAAATGAGCTGAGAAGTTATTTGAATATAACTTCAAGATCATATATCAGTCAGAAAAACAGAATCTGAAAGCTGACGTGCTGATCAGAATATCAGACGTCAAGTCGATTGAAGCAAATGATGATTGAAAGCTATATCAGCATCAGATGCTATTGTCAGAAGACAAATTTAAACTGCAGTCAATAAAAGCTGATCAAGAAGATGATCAGAAAGCTGATCAAGATCTGATTCAAATCTTGCTCAAATCTGACTCAGAATCTGACTCAGATTCGAAACTTGAATTGAAAGTTAATCAAAATTCAATCGAAGAGATAGTTTCTATTCAGAATCAAATTATAGCAGAAAATAAAACAAATCAACAATGTATTAATATTTGAACAGTCATAGAACAGAACAGAAGAACTTGTCAAGATATGAGTCTAAACAATTGCAGAGTACTGAACGAAGTACTCTGAAAGAATGATAGACTGTGAATTTCTTAGTCAATGATCACTCAATTGATAAGAAAAGCATATGATCTTTTGATCAATGAACACTCTGACATGAATTGAACGTTGAACTTGCTGAGATGATCATATTGCTGATCGAAGATGAGAATGATGATCAAGCGCTACATTCAAAACTGTTACGTTTGTCGTAGATCAAAAGCATCGAGAGATCAAATCAATGAACTGCTGAAGTCATTGCTCATACTCGAGCAGCAATGACAAAACATATCATTAAACTTCATTATTGATCTATCAGAAAGTGATGAAAACAACGTGATTCTGACAGTCATAGATTGATTGTTTAAGAAACGACATTATATATCATGTTGATCAGATGACGAAGAAATCTTCGCAGAATAAACAGTCAAGCTACTGTTGATATGAGTTTTCAAAACTCATGAACTATCAAGATCAATAGTGTTCGATAGAAGTTCATAATTCATATCGATTGTCTGAAAGTCATTATGTCTGAAACTCAACATTAAGATGAAACTATTCATTGACTATCATTTACAGATCAATGATCAAATGAAAAGAGTGAATCAGAATGTAGAATGATATCTACGAAGTTATTACTTGTACATGCAAGATGACTGATTCATCTGACTATTTATGACTGAATTCGTCGATAACAATGCTATTTTATCGTCAATTGAACAATCAGCGTTCTTTCTGAATAAGAGCTTTCATTCTCATATGAGCTTCGATTCAAATTCAACTGAATATGAGATCACTCAAGCTAGAATTCAAGCGAGCAAAGCAGAGAATATATTTGAACACATGAAATGATCATTAACGTTGATCAAGCAGACATTAGCAAGAGTCAGAGTCACAATGAAGAAACAGATTGACAAGCATTGAAAGAAAATGATTTACAAGATAGATGACATGATGTTTCTGAACTCAAGAAACATCATGATCTCAAGATTATCAAAGAAACTAGATGATAAGATGCTAGAACTCTTCAAGATTCTGATCAAGATTGAACATGCATATCAACTGAAACTGTCGTCGACTATGAAGATTCATTCGAAGTTTGCATCAAATCTGCTGCGACTAAATTCGAAAGATGCTCTAGAAGAACAACGAAATGAGTCGTCTGATTCTATAGTGATTGAAGATGAGAATGAATGAGAAGTGAAGAACATATTGAACTTCAGACACTACGAACGAGACAAATGACTACAATATTGTGTCAATTAAAAAGAATACAACGTTGATTTACATTGATACAACGTTAATGAAAGTAAATTCGAAGATTGTTCAAAAGTCATCAATGACTTTCATGAACATTATTCAAACAAGTCAAGATAGAAATCAACTCAAGAAAGATCAACTGAACTGCAGCAATGAGAACATTGCTAAATGAAGAGAAGAGATAATGTTATGAATATGCACTTCGAGTTAGTCTAACATAAATCGTGTCAGACTATTTTAGACTAGTACAGAGCTGATGTTGACACGCTAGTGATCTAGCGTGTCTTCATGAGTACAAAATCTTCAATATATTACATCTTTTTTCTTCTTTAGCTTTGAACTTCTAGTTAGAATACACTCATATGATTCGCTTTATGCAAACTCATAATAAATACATCAGATAATGTATAAAATGAAAGACAAAGAGTGAAAGAAAAGAATGAAAACTCAACTTTTATATACATGAATTGAGTAGAATCAAGACTAGACAGTAATTCTATTGACTTACAATTGCAAAAGTTCATATATATGATTGAGATGATTGAAACAAAATTGTTGAGACTAAATTAAGATGATAATGATTAGATTAATGATTTATGTTTTAAATTGAGTTGATGATCTGACATCATGACAGTAGCTTCTCTCTTCAAGACTGAGCTTTTGCAAAATAATGAGAAGAAACAAGATGAAACGAGAAAGAATTGAAGATGAAGATTGAAATGAGATGAGAATTGATGTGAACGCATTTTAATGTGATGAAGCACAGATGAAACTAGAATAAATTTGAGTCACATCTGAGTTAGATTTGAGCAAGATGTTTGAAGAATGAAACAAGATGAGACGCATTTTAATATGATGATGCACAGCAAAATTGAAATACATCTGAATCACATCTGAGTCAGATTTAGACAAAATGTCTGAGTTAAATCTAAGTAAGATCTGAGTCAGATCTGAACAAGAAAGAGACGAAATGCAGTTTAATATGATGATGCACAAATGAAATTAAAATACATTTGAGTTACATTTGAATCAGATTTAAACAAAATATCTGAGACAAATTTAGACAAGATCTGAGTCAAATCTGAGCGAAATTGAGACAATGAAGATTGAACTTAAATTTTTGACATTGACATTGAAACATCATACATGACAGTACATGTGATTTTTCGACGACAGAATTGACAAGATGATATTCATTAAGTGCTTGCTCATAATTATTCAGAAGATGAAAAAACTTTCAAGTAGAAAAGTAATCTTTTCAATCAATGTAATACTTGAGCAGAGATGAGTTATAGCATTTATCACACTTGAAGTTTAGTATGTTGTTTACATATCAGAATTTTTCATCATTTTTGATGATAATAATTTCTTGAGATTTCTGATGTTGACTCGAAAGAAAGTCACTTGTGATATGACTCAAAAGAATGACATGAAAGATTAAATGAATCTTCATGAATGTTGAAAGATTTAACTCAATGATCAGAGAATTATTCTTGAAGACATGCTTGATCTTGAAAAGATCAACATTATGATCATTTAACTTGACAGCAAGATGAACAATGTTAAGATTGCAAGCATTCAGTTAAACTTCATCTTCAACGAAGTATTTAAAACAAGAACGACGAAAGAGATTTACATTGAATTCATAAATGATCTGAGCTATAAGCATCTCATCACGTAGATGCTCAGTTAATTTCTTCATCTTCTTGATAAACTCTTTGACATTGATTAACTTGTCTCGAGCTTGAAACATAAGATTCTTAAGCAGAGACTTAAAAGACTTGAAGTCTAAACGTAAGTTTTGACTCAAATTGATTAAGAAGAGTAATGTTAAAGTGATTAATGATGATGTATTATTGATGATGAATTCAACTTCAGAAAGTCACTTAACTCAGTCATCTTGCATGTAATTGATGAAGACTCGAAAATAATGCTTCATGACAGCATTGACTTTCTTGATTTGATCATCGATCTCAAAATGATACATCATTAATAATTTAACATCTATCTTCAACATTTTACATATATGCTTTCAGATATCAAAGATGAATTGTGTGTCTTGATCAGACATGAAGAACTCGAGTAAATCATGATGTTTTTAAACATGAGCATAAAAGCAGTTGATAACTTCTTCAACTTTTATAGAAGTGATGAGAATTAAATGTCTCATTTTAATAAGATAATCAATGAAGACTAAAATATATTTATATATGATACTCATGAAGATATTGAGCGATAAAGAATTTATATAGTTCATGAAGACATCATGTCAACAACGTTCAAAAACTGAAAAAGAATATAATCATTCTTGAGTTCATTGTTTAAAGAGCTTAAAACATGTGCACACATGACAGTTTTGTACAAAGCATTGAACATACTTATAAATGTTTGATCATCAATAAATTCAACTGATCAGTTCATAGTTTTTTGCTCTTTCTGAGTGATCATTGATAACATTATCATGAGCGAGCTAAATGATATGAAGACGTAGTTTATTTGAGTTGAGCATGTACTTTCTTTCTTGAAAGTACAGATGATTCTCGTATTCTTTACACTCAACTAAAGAAATCTTGTTGTGATGTTGTGCTTCATTGCAAAGTGCTTCAATTATCTGAGCTGCGAATTTGTCATTGATTTCAACTTGCTTTCACAATGTTTGAGTGAGAATGTCAACAAAATTTTCATCAAGATTCAGAGTGTTTTAATCTAGCTGAGACTTGATGTTTTCAACGTCGAATTCTTCAATTTCTAAATTCATAAAAGCTAAAATTTGTGAAGATGCTGAAATAACTGAGAACAGATGTAACTGAACTGAATCTAGAGCGATGATTTGTGACTGAAGCTTCATGACTTTGATGTTGAAGATGTCAAAGACAAGATTTTCAACAATATTGAGATTTAAAACATGAGTTTTCAGAATTGTCTGATGTTGATATTAATGTCAAGAATCGAATGTATTTTTCTCTTTAAAGAGATCTTCTGAGTGTTAGAATCATGTTTAGAGCAAGTTATAAAGATACAGATAAATGAAGAGTAAATCAGATAAACGAGAATTCAAAGCTAAAGAGCGAGATTTATTGAGATGCAAAGACTATATGTACAGAAGAAAGAGAAGCATTAGACTCAATAGAGTTTAGACTTACTTCAAGAACATGCATCTCAGTAGAAGACTGAGCACGCTCGTAACATTACTTTCTTCTCTCAGCTAAGCAATGATTTCATTGCTTCAATCAATTCTTTCTTTCTTGTTCATTTCATTATCGTTCTATTTGAGTGTTTCAAGCTCATTTCATTGAGCGTTTTAAGCTCATTTCATCAGACGTTTCAAGTCTATTTCTTCTTGACATAAAGCATTTTAAGCTCATTTCATCAAGCGTTTCAAGCTCATTTCATCAGACGTTTCAAGTCTATTTCTTCTTGTTAAATGTCATTGAAGCAAACTCACTTCTGATTCAGATTTACTGCATAGTAGAGCTTGTTCTTTTCATGTCATTGTAGCAGACTCACTTCAAGTGTTGTTCAAGCAGACTCACTATTGAGTGACGAGCTCAGTTAATGAGATCAATCGTTGTCTTCTGATTTATGTTTGCTACATGCATGTAACAAAGCTTGTTTTATTCATGTCTACTACACGCATGTAGTAGAGCTTGTTTCATTCATGTCTACTACATGCATGTAGTAGAGCTTGTTCTGTTCATGTTTATTGCATTTGATAAAGCTTGTTTTTGAGTGACGAGCTTGATGACAAGATCAATTATTATCTGTCTTTGTAACAGACTCACTATTCTTGTCATTCAAGCAGACTCTTTCTATTCAGCTTCAAATATTCAACAATGAATGAGTTTCAGCTCATATCTTTGTGTTTTCAAACATATAATATATGTTCTATTCTTTTGAGACATATAATATATGCTACTCTGTCTGCAGTATATATCATCTTTGCTGTTGTTGTCAATGTCGTGAATAGAGATAAATCGTAGAAGATACAAGTAAGAGATTCGTTGCTGAATCAAGTGAATTGTCATTGAAGTAAACTCACTATCGAGTGATGAGTTCAGTCGATGAGATCAATCGTTGTCTTTCAATTCATGTCTGCAACGCGTTGCAAAGCTTATTCTGTTCAATGATGAGCTCAGTCAAGAGATCAGTCGAGAGATTGATTCATGTTTGCAACACTGCAACGCGTTGCAGAGCTTCTGCTTTCGATTTCGACTAAACTAGAAAGTGAATCACTGTTGTGTGATATGTACGAAGCTTTGAATAATGTTAGAATCATGTCTAGAGCAAGTCATAAAGATACAGATAAACGAAGAGTAAATCAGATAAATGAGAATTCAAAGCTAAAGAGTGAGATCTATCAAGATGCAAAGACTATATGTACAGAAGAAAGAAAAGCGCTAAACTCAATAAAGTCTAGACTCGTTTCAAGAACGTGCGTCTCAGTAAAAGACTGAGCACGCTCATAATACTGAGCGACGTGTCAGAGCATTCAACTTATCATTGATCTTGTCGAAATGATAAGCGATGTGATAGTTGAATCTAGACAGAAACTCACTTCAATGAGCTTGATGATGACTCAACTGCTTAGTTGACATGAAATACTCAAGGTTTTTGTAATTCATAATCATCTCAACAAAATAAATAAAGTCTTCAAGCTCTGATCATCATTTCTCGAAAGCACAAACAATGATCATAAGTTCTTTATCGTAGATCTCGTAGTTACACTCAACTGAATTATGCTTCTTTGAAAAGTAAGCGACTGAATGAAGAATCTCGTTCTCATCATACTGAGAGAGAATGTCTTTGAACACATAGTTTGAAGCATTGATTTCTATCACAATCTTGTGATCTGAATTATAGTGACGAAGAATAATCTTGAAAGTGAAAACTTTTTTAAGAATGTTAAATGCAATCTGACATTTCTGAAATCAGACAAAGAATACATCTTTTCTGATGAGATGAATGAGCGAGATAGTTATTCTACTATAGTCATAGATGAATCTTTTATAGAAGTTCGCGAAATCTAGAAAACTTTGAACATCTTTAACGTTAATCAAGATGAATCAATTGACAATGATGTTTATCTTAAAAGAATTCATCTTGATCTCTTTGATGATGATTATCAATTCTAAATACGAGACTTGAGTGACATGAAACTCATATTTGATTATATTTATCTAAAGATTTGCTTCTTGCAGCTTTCGCAGAATGAGCTTGACATGAATTTCATGCTTGAGTTCATTGTTGAAATAAATCAAGATGTCATTCAGATAAGCTGTATAAAACTTATTTAAATGTTCATGAAGAGTATTGTTGATATACTTCTGAAACAAGACAGACTCATTACATAAATCAAAAAACATGACTAGATACTTGAATAATTCAAATCGTGTGCAAAAGATGATGAGAGCTTCATCTTCTTCTTTGATTCAAAGTTGATTGAACGCAGAAATGATATTCAGCTTGATAAAAATTTTAGCTCGACTCAGATGATTCAGCGTTTCTGAGATCAAAGACAGAGAATATTGATTCTTGACTGTGATAGCGTTCAGATCTCAATAGTTCACGCAGAAGCAAAGTTCTTCTTCGAGTTTCTTGATGAAGAGAACAGAGATAATCATCTGAGAGCGACTGACTTGAATGAAATCTTTGCTCAAATTCTCATTCAGATAACGACAAAGTTTTAGAATTTCATCACGACTCATGTCATACAAAGCGAAGACTGAGAATTGAGCATTTTCTTTAAGATGTATAACATGATCATGAATTTAATGCAAAGACAAGATATCAACATTCTTCTTGAAGAAGATGTTTAGAAACTCAAAATATATGAACGATAGAATTGTGACTGAATTGACGTTCTTACTTTGTCAATAGACTTCAAGATCTTCTTGTGTCATGAATGCAGTCAAATGAAATTTCTTTTTCATTTGATGAAGATTTAAATGATGATTCTTATCATACATACTGTTTTGAGAATGAGACGAAAACTGAGCAAGAGTTAAACTGTTCTTTGAATGAATAATCAAAGTTGTGTGACGCGATTTTGACTCGTCAGAGTCTAGACTAGAAGATGAGATTGATTCAAGATTCAAAAAAACATTGATTTTCTTTAAAGTGATGCTAAACACTTCAATGTTTTTGACATGAGCAGCATGATCAAAGCTTTAAGTTTTCAACTCAACTATGTCAAGTTGTATAAAAAATCGATTGAATTGATTTGCTTGAAAAACAACAGAAGTTCTAAAGAAGAAAGAATTTTAACACTTGATTTTTGATGAGTATTTTTTTTGAATGACTTGAAGAATACAACTAGAAGCTTCTTGTTTCAGATGAAAGACAAGATTGAATGAAGTTTGTTTCTTGTGAACGAGCTAAATATTAGTTGACTTCTCATAAGTGAACAAAGAGTTATATTGCTTCTTGTGAGCAGATGAGAAACTGAGTTAATTCTTGCAAGTGAATTGAGAACTGAATTACTTTTTGTGAGTGAACTGAAAACTGAATTGCTTCTTTCAAATGAATGAAAGACTAAATTACTTCTTGCAAGTGAATTGAAAACTGAATTGCTTCTTTTGAATGAATAAGAAACTAGATTACTTCTTGCAAGTGAACTGAGTGCTGAATTACTTCTTATGAGTAATCTGTAAACTGAATTGCTTCTTGTGAGTGATCTGTAGACTGAATTGCTTCTTGTGAATAATTTGTGAACTGAGTTACTTCTTGTGAGTGAATTGAGAACGAGACTGAAAGAAAGCTACTTTGTTAACTTTGAATGAGAAATTTTCTTCTTGTTGATTAAGATCATAGATTTTGACGAGAAATGAGTAACAATGATTAAAACAAAAGAAAAAAGACAAAATGAGAATATTGTGTTCAAAATTGACATCAATGACGTGATGATGAAGTCATGATAGACTCATGATGATGAAATACTGACTTAATTCAATGACATAGAAGAATAGTCTTTCAATGTGTTCATCAAGAATCATTGTGATTTCAACAACATGAATAATGTCATTGATTAAAGCAACTTGATCATCAAATTCTTAAAGTCTGCGAAAGTGAGTTAATTGATGCAAGAGAAAATGATGTTGTTGCGCGAAGAATTTATTCATAAAGACATAAGCAGAGACTTTATTATCAATCAAAGTGAGAGTGAGAACTCTAGATTGAGCTTGACGTAGAATACAAAATACTATCATGTGATTATCTTTAAATATCGAATTGAATTCAAAGAGTTTCAAGATAGATTTAGCAGAAAACTTTCTATATGATTGAAGTGAGAGTGAAAAGATTGAAACTAGTAGACAAGATGATATGTATACAGATCTTTGAACGTGACTTAGCTCAGAAACTAAACTTTTTTCGTGAACAGCGAGACTTCTTCATTTATACTGATGATGTCATTGTTATAAACGTTCATGATATGCAGAGTGAAGAGCTTCTTATTTGAGCATTCTTTAATGATTTTGCTCAAATGTTGCAATTTGCAATAGTAGCAAAGCTTTCACTTGTTGCAGATTTTCTTGATTTCAGAAATGATCAGAATCTTATCTTAAATGATGATAATGACGAAGCTTAAATTCATTGACTCATCAAGAAATGAAAGAGAAAGAGATGAAGATACTGTTGAAACAACAGTCACAGAAGTGATGATCTTTGAACTTAAAAAATTACTAGTTGATGCAAAGATGTTCTTAACTTTGACAAATGAAACAATGATGAAGATGAAGTGAGATTGATGATGCTTAAACTGCTGAAACTCTTCATCAATGTCAGAAAATGCTTAAATTCATTAATGAAAGATGAATGATCAAGTTTCATCGAGATTTCGTCAAAAGAAGATGATGACTTGAGTGAAATAATTGACATTACGCTTCAAACAGTCAATCAATGAAAAATCTTTCATCAAAGAACATTCTTTCTTTTAATAGAAGAGATTGTAGTAATCAACAAAGTTATTCATGTCTTGCTTCAGAGTTTCATGAAGATATAAATGAGCATCTTCTGTCTTGAAAGAGTTGTCACAGTAATGATGCAACTTATGTTGTCAATCTGCAAAGATGAAAATGATACAAAGATCATTGACTTGATATTAATTCATTAGATTGTGAATCTTCTTATCTATGATGAGTCGTGACTCGACATAAATGATCTTGACTCGATGAAAGAAATAATGATCATCGTTCACATTCATGCGCTGTATCAAACTCTGCTCTCATGCATTCAATTGATCTTTGTTCTTCTCATATTCAGATATGTCAAGAAGCTTCTTGAATCTAGAAGCAATGAAGACAGTGACAGAATTTGCAAAAGAGTAAATGATGAGAAAAGATTGATTGTTCAAAATTTGTGCAACAATCTGAGTTATCATTGCAAGAGATTGAGAATTCAATTTTATATAAATTGAAGAACTGAAAATGATGAATGAGAACGAAATGATAACATCATGTTGTCAAACTTGATTTTGAAGCTCTTGCATTACGCGAAAGATCTCAACTGAATTTTCGATCATACTTTGAGCAAACTGTTCAACAGCACGCTCATCATCAATCAAGAGATTGTGAGATGACTTTATTTGAGCGAAAGAATAACTAGATGAGATTTCAATGTATGAAAACGTTGCAGAAAGTGTAGATCTTTCATAATGTCAAAGACTGAGCTAGACTAGAGATACTATCAATATAGAAGACTGATATTATTATTATTACTTTGATAGAATTTAAATACAAGACAATACATCAAATAATGTACAAGATGAAAGACAAAGAGTGAAAGAAAAGAACGAGAACTTAACTTCTATATACATGAATCAAGCAGAATCAAGACTAGACAGTAGTTTTATTGACTTAAGATTGCAGAAGTTCATGCATATGACTGAGATGATCAAAACAGAATTGCTGAAACTAAATTAAGATGATGATGATTAGATTGATGACTTGATTCATTGAACTAGTTCAATGAATCGAGATTATTTAAGATATCAATGATCTATGTTTTAAATTGAATTGATAATCTGACATCATGATAACATCTTTCATCACGTCTTTGATGAAAGTCTTCAATTTTTTGCCTCACTATTCTTGAAAGACATTTTCTCATTCTCTTTATTCTTTGAAATGATGATCTTATGTAGATGAGAGATGAATGCATGAGATGCAGAAGTGTTGATCTTGTTCAGCTGAGAGCAATTCTTGAATAAATGATCGAGAATCTTGCAAATGTAGCAAATAATTGATGATCTCGCTGACTCAAAGATAAAAGAGATAGTTGACTTAACATAATCGATTATTGAAGTTGTTATTGACAGAGAAGTAGCACATTTATCAGGTACGACAGTGACTTTGACGATGACAGTGCAACGTTCGCTGCGAAGCTGATAATTGACTCGTTGTTTACTATTCACATCTTGAAGAAAGATTCTTAAGTGAGTGAGCAAAGTAAAGTTCTTTGAACAGATTGATAAAGCATTCTGCAAGCGATTATTGATTTTATTCTGAAGATCATTCATCAAAGTGCAATCATCATATTCAAGATAGCTGAATAGCTTTATAAAGTTGAAGTAGAAGACATTGAAGAACTTGTCTGCTTGTCTCAGAGCGTTGTATTCATGACGACACTTTCGATTCTTATCTACTTCATCATATATTTCTTTCAGATGTTTGAATAGCTTGTAAATTGAGTAGTATGAACGAGAAGAGTCATGACGACATCAAGTGTAGATGTGCTCAGCAGCATCATCTTCTAGTCTAGACAATATATAAACAATGCAGATAGTTTCATTATCGAACTAATCAACATTAACAATCAGCTTGTCGCTCATCTTGTTTCTTCAGTCTTCTCAAGTCAATTCATCTTCATCAATGAATACAGATGAGTTCAAAAATTTGTAAAATCAATAATGTTCATTTTCGAATAAAATGAACTTAATAAACATCTCTCGTCGAGTATGATTCTTGATAGAAGCATACAACTTGATATCTTGTTGAGATAAATGATTCGTAGTAGATCGAGACTTAGTAGACTGTTGAGATCAAAGCTAATCAGCTGAATGCTGTTTCTCTTTGAGTTTCAACATTGTTTCTCGTAGTCGAGTGTTAGTCTCTTTTAGAATGTTCATTGTCGTGCAATTAATCTTTAGCTGTTTCAGTCTCTAGTATGTTTGACTTGTAGAACGATTCAGTGCTCATTACATTTCAAAGTCATGTCTCATTGATCTTTTGTCAGAATCGTGCCTAGATGATACAATCAATGAAGATCAGAATTGATAGTGCTTGATCTTTAAAGATAGCTATAACTGAATATTAAGAATACAGAAGAAGATTGATACAAAAGCTTCTATTTATGTAATGTTCAGAGACTGCGCTAGACTTGAAAGAAATGTGTTTGTGACATGAAAAGAATGTGATGTAGATGAACAAGATGTTGGTGAAAGAAAAGAATGTTGAGAAAGAAAAAGAGTGTTGAGTCATATCTGAGTCATATCTGAGTCATATCTGAGTCAAACCTGACTAGCTCGCTGATTAGCTCTAATCATTACGCAGAGAACTCGCTAGTGTTCACTGTGAATTGATTAGAGCTTCAGTCTTGTTCAGTCATAATACGTTTGTAACATCTTTTAACTCATCTAACATCTTGATGATCTCGTTCAACTGATTGAGAATTCATTAATGTAGTTGTTCTTCAATCTTAATGTTTCATAAGATTTCGACGTTCTTAGCTTCAGTTGAAACATCAAAAGATAGTAAAGAAACTCGTTTATTTGCAGTGCTTTTAAGCAAGCAAGCTGTTTATGACTCGACTGACTCTTTGTCACGTATCATGATGAGAAGATAAAGATAAATAGATTGTGAATTGATGATTTTGATAAATTTGAGTAAATTTGATGAAAGTAATTCAAAGAATCTCTTATGAATTTTCTGAATAAACGAAGTAGATTATTTCGTATCATCTACATGTTGATAGCAGAGTAGTTGATTAGCATTTATCTATTGTTAAAAGTCAGCATAGAGCGAGTCATATGAGTGTCATTTAACTAATAAATAAATGCTAAGAAAGAAAAGTATCTACAGAAAAGAACTCGATTCTTATATGTGTGTTTCTCAGCTCTGTGCTAGACTCGATTGAGTTGACATCTTACACATATGATGCAGAGTTTCAATGACATTATTTCTAGCTCAAATGCTCATTAGACTCGATTAGAATGAAATCAAGATGAAAACTAGAAAGAATAGATGAAGACTAGAATCATAACACGTAATACACAAGTATCATTTGAAGCAGTTCAAAAAGACTCAAACAATAATACTATGCAAATTGAAGAAAAGCGACTATATTGATTCAAAGATGTATCGACTCATTGCTTTACTTGATATCATGAGCAAAGTGCTGAAGTTGATCATGATCAAAAGACTGAGTGATATAATCAAGATTCATCACATGCTATTAAATGTTCAAATGAGAGTGAGATGTAAGTAATTTATGATCTTGATGTTAGATTTACTAATAAATTAAGTTCACACAGTGTGAAACTGTGAAATCAAACATGTAATCTTCATGCTAAGCTTAAACGTCATCAAAGCATTTAATTAAGTCTCACATGTCAGACTTCTGCATACATTGAAAATGAAAAGAACATCAAGTTACATAATTGAATGAACACGCAGCTTTCTAAAGAATCAAGAGACATCGCTAATATTCAATGAATAAACGAGCGACATACGCGAAATAAACGCAAACATATCACAGAGATTTTTCATTTCATCAATTCTCTTTCTATTCTTCAACGTAAGTTTAAATGAAAAATGCAAAGCATTGAGAATTAAAATTGAAGTGCTTAACTTTGTAAATGATATTAACATTCTAGTCTACGACAGATTCACTGAAGAAATTTGCAGAATATTAAGCAAAGCACACGACATTTGCGTGAAATGAGTTCACATTCATAACATAACATTTGCATCAGAAAGGTATGAGCTTACACATTTCACTAGAAAATCGAAGAGATTCAACATGATGACTAGCATATAAATAGAAAATTCAATTATCAAATTAAAATCAAATGTATGAGTTTTAAAAATGCAACTGAACATGAAACTGCAATGAAACGCGCATCTTTGATAAATAAAGATGAATCACGTCACAAGAATGCTGACACTTAGTCATCTTGAAGTTTTTACATGAGAAGTTATCTTCACAAAAGTGAGACAAGTATACTCAGCAGTAGTGAGATCAGAAATTGCATTTAAAGCATCAATCTGACATCAGCGTGACAAAAAAGATGAACTGTTGAGCAAAGAATGCAGACTAGAAACATTTCAGAATCAGACTTTACATCACGTAGCAGAAGTGTTCAAAAGAGTAAGCATCAAAACTTTAAAGACAGAAACATACATAAGTTCGCTACATGTTCATCTGAATATGTTACAGAACAAGATCACGTTACACAGTTGAGTCAATAATTGAACGTAAGAAATCAAATAAGCATATAAACTAATACGCGCTCGTTTAACGAAAGTTAATTGCATTATTTCTCGCTCACTCGTTATCAAGAAAATAATACTTCTGAATGTTTTCATTCAAGAAGATGCAAAGATACAGTTAAGATGCAGATGATGCATTCTCTTCTTCACAACAATTTCAATCAGCAATAGCATTGCAATAATGCAGTATCACAAAGATCAATGAAATCAACGATGAGAAAAGTACAAAGAACGCGTTGCAGATGTCAACAAAATCTCAGCACAAAGATCGCATCTGAGCAATAAGATGATAAAGATGCGTGATGATTTTCAAAAAGCAGAAAGCATTCTTGTAATGCACATCAGAATTAAACGCATAAATCTGAACATTTATCTGCACTCTAGAAACATTTCAGACATGAATAGTTTGCGATGTGACTGCGAATGAAGTCATCAGACGACGAAGCATGTACTCATGCATTGCTCGAACTGATTGCATCTGCGATCAAGAATGTTACAAGATGCTGACTTTTCAAACTATTGAATAATTGTCAGAATCATGTCTAAATGATACAATCAATGAAGATCAGAGTTGATAGTGCTTGATCTTTAGAAATAGCTATAACTGAATATTAAGAATACAGAAGAAGAGTGATACAAAAGCTTTTATTTATGTAATGTTCGAAGACTGCGCTAGACTTGAAAGAAATGTGTTTGTGACATGAAAAGAATGTGATGTAGATGAACAAGATGTTTGTTATGATCTCGAGCCTATTCTCGACCTATTCTCGAGCCTATTCTCGATCTATTCTCGACTCTATTCTCGATCTCGATTACCTCTAATTGAGTCTAGTGAGCATTCGAACTAGAAGTGAGATCATCGAGTTTCTGCGTCATCTGTGTAAGGTGTCAACCCTTTCGAGCCTAGCGCAGAGGTCAGAAACACACATATAAGCTGCGAGTTCTTTTCTGTAGATACTTTTCTTTCTTAGCATTTATCTATTAGTTAAATGACACTCATATGACTCGCTTTATGCTGGTCTGTAACAGTAGATAAATGCAAACTCATTACTCATGCCATCTATTCGAACCTGACTGTTCAAGATCATATGATTAACACAGCTTCTATGTTGATCACTCGATTAGATCAACATCAAATGATTCTCGAAAAAACATGAATGAACAAAATCGGTCTAGTAATTGATATGCGAAACGATTTTCTTCGGTTTTCGAATTTCAACCCTACTAGTCAGAAATCAATTGCTCTATTCTCAAGCAATAAATCAATCACGAAACGAAAGAGCTTGACTTCTACTCGTATACTGAAGAGATCTTTCACTTTCGTTACATCTCAATTCAGTCAAAACAAGAAGTTCATTGAACAGTTAAAACAGCGCGACGCGACTTTGACTAGCGTCAATTCTAAGTCGACGTTCAGTCTGAAATCAGTCTATTTCAGTCTGAAATCATTCTCTTTCAGTTCAACGAACATAGCAATGATAGAGGCAGCGACATATAGAATGTTAGTCAAACAATCAGATGTCAAGATCTTTGCTGTTATTATCTTGAAAATCGATTGACTCATAACTACAGTTGAAAATAAGTCTGAAGAAGTGAATCTGCAGAAGCTTTCACACGTCAAGATTCTTGAGAAGGTCAAAGTCAAGCTTTCTCTCGAGTATCATGACTATCTAGACATGTTCGATTGAGCTATGATCAATCAGCTATCATTGCATCGTTTCTATGATCACAAAATTGAGTTGATCGATGAAGAAACGTTCTTTCGAAGCAGACTATATCAGATGTTCGATCACAAGCTTCAGAAGATAAAGAAGTATCTGATTAATTATTTAAACAAAGGGTTCATTTTCTTCAGCTTCGCATCATACATCTCGCTCATCTTGTTCATTGAAAAGAAAGACGATAGTCTGCGTTTCTGCGTCGATTACAGAAAGCTCAATGCTTTGATCAAACGAAATCGCTACTCTTTGCCATTGATAGACGAGACTCTCGCTCGTATACAAGAAAGCAAGTATCTGATTTGATTGAACATCATTGTCATGTTCAACAAACTACGCATGCACTCAGATAGCGAAGATTTGACTATCTTTATTACCTTCTTCAACTCATACAAATATCATGTAATGCTCTTTGAATTAATCAACGAATCTGCTTTCTATCAACACTACATCAATGACGTGTTGTTCAAGTATCTACATCAGTTTTGTCAGATCTATCTAGATGACATTATCATCTACAGCAAGATCTTGAAGAAACACAAGCGACATGTACGATTGATCTTAAATAGACTACGAGAAGCTGATCTACAGATAGACATCAATAAGTGCGAGTTTCATGTTCAGAAAACTATCTTTCTAGAACTCTTGATATCAATCAAAGAATTGAAGATAAATTCGCGAAAGATGCAAGCAGTTCTTCATTGACTTCTGCAATTTCTATTGACGCTTCATCAAGAACTTTTCGAAAATTGTTCATTCAATGATTCAACTCATTCAAAAAAAGATCATATTTGAATGAAATAAAGTCTGTCAGATCGTCTTCAATCATATGAAGAGACGTATGATCGAGACTTCTATACTACGTCACTTTAATCAAACTCATGAGACTATTCTCGAAATCGACTCATTCGACTACGTCAACAATGAAGTTCTCTCTCAATATGATGACGAAGAAGTACTACATTCGATTGTCTTCTATAGCAAGAACATATTTTCTGCTGAATGCAACTACGAAATATATGATAAAGAACTTCTGATTATCATTTGAGCATTTGAACACTGACGACTTGAACTGAAGCTAACTGACATTTCTATCAAGATGTTCATTGATCATCAAGCGCTCACTTCGTTGATGAAAGATAAAGAGCTGAGCAGACGTCAGATGCGCTGAGTTCAGAAACTCATTGACTTCAACTTCAGAATAATGTATTGATCTGACAAACAGAACATCAAGATCGATGCATTAACTCGTCAAGCTGACGTCGTGCTCAGAGATTCAGAAGATGAGCGCGTTCGCTATCAATGAATCACTATTCTGACTTTCGATCGAATGAAAATTGCTGATCTAGAGAAGAACATCAGTGAATCAATCTATAAACAGATTCTTGAGACTAATGAGATTGACGAGAATTGTACGCTACTTCGCGAAGCAATAGCAAGAGACGAGACACAATATAAAGATATCAAATTAAAGAATTGTTGAACTCAGAATGAAATCTTGTATTATGATAGTCAGCTATGAGTTTCGTTCAACGAGCTTCTACAAATGAATCTGATTCGTGAGATGCACGATCAATCGTTAGTTGATCATTCTGATATTTTTAGAACTGTGAAAGTTATAAAGCGAAACTACTATTGATCATTCATGCGAAAAACGATAGATTGATATATTTGAAACTGCTATATCTGTCAACGTTCAAAGACATCTAGAGATAAATCAAATGACTTGCTTCAATCTTCATCGATATTTGAACAGCGATGACAAGACATAGCAATGAACTTCATTATCAATCTATCTGATTCAAGCGAGTACAACGCTATTCTGACAATCATTTGCAGATTGTCAAAGAAAAGACATTATATTTCTTGCATCACTGATGATGAAGATATCACTGTCGAAAAGACAGCTGAAATGCTGATTCAATGAGTATATTGAACTCATGATCTATCAAGCTTCATAGTATCTGATCGAGATTCGCAATTCATCTCTATACTATGAAAGTTTCTTTGCAAACGACTGAGCATTTTCCTTTGATTGTTCATCATCTATCATTTTCATATCAATGATCAAAGCGAACGAGTCAATCAGAATGTTGAGCGATATTTTCGATTCTTCTGTTCATATATGCAGAATGACTGATCTAAGTGACTACTCATGATCGAGTTTGTCAACAATAACGTCTTGTTCTCAGTCATCTTCTTGATCTTCTTCTTCATGAACAAGAACTTTCATTTTCATATGAGCTTCGACTCTGACATCATCGAGTATGAAAGCACTCGCGAACGCTTGCAGATCGATCGAGTCAAGAATATATCTGAACAAATGAACAAGACATTGATCTTCGCTCGTGAAGCTTTGATCAAAACACGGAAACAAATGATGAATCAAGCTAACAAGCATAGAAAGAAGATCAATTACAAGATTGAATCAAGAATGTTTCTGAACGAACGAAATATCATTACAGCGAGACTCTTCAGAAAATTGAATGACAAGATGCTTGATTCATTCAAGATCACAAACTTTGTTGACTTCTTCTATAAATTGAAACTATCAGACACTATGTGTATACATAATGTATTTCATTCAGAGCTTTTTCGTTCTGTCGTTGATGACTCTCTGCCTGATCAGAAGAATGAACTTTCGAGATCAATAGTGGTAAATGATGAGAACGAATGAGAGATCGACGATATATTGAACTCTCGACGATATCGAAGACGACTTTAATATCAAGTCAAATAAAAGAGCTATGACAACGATCTCAACTGATATAACGCTGACGACGACGAATTCATGAACGCTCAAAATATTGTTGATGACTTTCACACTCGATATTCTAATCGAGCGCACTAAGAAAATACATTTATGCGAACATAAATTGTTGAAGAGGAAGAGTAATATTACGATCTCGAGCCTATTCTCGATCTATTCTCAAGCCTATTCTCGATCTATTTTCGACTCTATTCTCGATCTCGATTATCTCTAATTGAGTCTAGTGAGCATTCGAACTAGAAGTGAGATCATCGAGTTTCTGCGTCATCTGTGTAAGATGTCAACCCTTTCGAGCCTAGCGCAGAGGTCAGAAACACACATATAAGCTGCGAGTTCTTTTCTGTAGATACTTTTCTTTCTTAGCATTTATCTATTAGTTAAATGACATTCATATGACTCGCTCTATGCTGATTTCTAACAATGTTGATGAAAGAAAAAGATGTTGAGTCAGATCTCGACTCGATCATTGACTAGCTCTAATCAATACGCAGTGAACTCACTAGCGTTCACTGTGAATTGATTAAAGCTTCAATCTTGATACACTTGTAACATTACTTTTCCCTTCGAAAATTCATGTTTGCATGAATGTAGTTCATTTGCTTACTTTTGTTGATAGTTATTTCGATATTTAGCGCGATTTGTTTGAATATAGCTTATGAAATTCATTCAAAACTTCTTCTGAGTCATCGAATTTTTCTTTATCGACATAGTATCATTCGTCGTTTCTATCTAGATCTGTTCATTTGACTTTGTATTGTATTCAATCTCGATAGCGTCTGAAGTTCAATATATCATCTATCTTTCAATGTTCATCATCTTCAATAGTGATTGATCTGAGTGATTCTGAATGCTGTTCTGATAGAAAATCTTCTGAATATGATTGCAGTAATTTTGAACTGAACATCGAATGCAGATGCTTCATGCTGACTGATAAATGAAAATGATAGAAGATACTCATTTTGACAGTGATTTGATAAAGATTTAACTGTTTATCTTTCAAATCTTTGCAGAGTCTCGTTGTCTTGACGTTTCTGAAAGATAGTCAAACTCAATCATTTACTTCATAGATGATGTCTCATTTATGTTTATTGATTTGAACTTCAATGATCAGCTTCGTCTTTTTCAATTGTTGATGATCAAAGTTCAGTAGCTTTTTCATTTGAATAACAATGTCATCTGCTTTTCTAGCTTTAAGTCGTTCACAAGTTGTTTCGTAGTCAGTCGTATCTGAATCAAAACTCATTCAAGAGTGAAATTCTTTATTGAAGTAAAAGAAAATCATTGAAGTGATCGAGAAGATATTAAAATTGTCACTGAATTTCATCATAGATATTCATTTGACTCAGTCGTTCTGCATGTAATTGCAGTAGATTCTAAGTTCGCGTTTAACGTCTTGATTGACTCATTTCAATTGATCATCAATCTCAGAATGATAGACTGTGAATAAACTAGCTGTGATTCTCAGTCACTTACAAAGACTTTTTCACATAGTTGATATGAATTGAGAGTTTCTGTTCGAAACAATAGAACTAAGTAGATCATGCAGTCGATAGACGTTTCATAGCATGATTCAAATCATTTCTTCAATTGAGATGTCATCGTCTTCTCAATGACAGAAAACATAGTGATGTTCTTTGATGAGATAACATATGATTATGCAAATGACGTTATAGTCTTCTGACAGAGATAGTTCAGTGATGAAGTTCATAGTTATATCTTTTCAGCGTTTCTGTGAAATTGAAAGAGAATGATGAAGTTCATTAATGCTATTTCTAGAAACTTTGCTTTGCTGATAAGCATGACAGTTTCAAATGTATTATCGAATAGTAACTTGATGATCTGATCAATAGTAGAAATGCTGAACTAGATCGATGATTCATTTATTGTTGAGATGAGAGATTGAAGATTAATCATGCACTTCTTGTAGTAATTTCGTGTGCATGTTCTCAAAGACTCACAGTAAATCTTTTCTAAATAAAACGTCGTCAATAATTTTGCAGTTCTTCAGTTTAGTGATATGAAATTTAAGCTTGTTTTCATTCATAGCTTGTTTATATTTGCTGCAGAACTCATCTGTTTGATTGATCATTCATACTCATTGATAGAGATTTGCTTTCAATTCAATAGATAGAACATTGATTCTATTGAAAGTCAGAATAGTTTGAAAACAATCTTCAAGATGCTGAGCTGATTCAGAAACGTTTGCTAGAAACATTCTGATTAAAGCATCGACTTTAGTGTTCATTTTGCTCGATCTAAAGATGATCTGAAAGTTGAACTTCAATAGAATGTTCAGATAGTTGACTTGTCATCGACTTAACTGTTTGTTTTTCATGAAGATTTTCAAAGTCTGATGATTGATGAACATTTGAATGAGTAGTTCAGTGCATTTCAGCTCAAGTTGTCAGTGTTCAAAGCATCAAATAATGACTAGTAATTTCTTGTCATAGATGTGATAATTGATTTCAGCGAGAATCATGCTTTTGCTGTAGAAGATCATCGAATGAAGAACTTTCTCATCATCATACTGAGATAGTATTTCATCTTTTACATAGTTTGAAGCATCAATCTTCAGAATAGCTTGTCATTTGAGATCAAAGTGACGAAGTATTGAGATCAAGCTGACTTGGTTCTTTAAATTGTCAAAGACTTGAACATAAATCTCATTTCAAACAAAAGATGTGTTCTTTCTAGTCAGCTGAGTGAATGATTTGACTAGCTTCGAGAAGTTCTTAATGAAATGACGATAGAAGTTAATAAATCTCACGAAGCTCTGAATTTCTTTTAGATTGATCGAAGTGATTCAGCTGACTATGACTGTCACTTTACTAAAGTTCATACGAAGATTTAGTTCTGATACGATGACTTCTAGAAAGACAGTCTCTTCTACATTGAATTTGCACTTTCAAATATTCATCTGCAGTTCAGCTTCGCGTAGTTGATTCAATACTAGTTTGACGTGATCTTTATGTTTCTTTCTCATTTTGCTATAAATGAGAATGTCATCTAGATAGACTTGACAAAAGTCGTTCAGAAAGTTTCATAAAACATCATTCATATATTGCTGAAAGAAGATCGATTCATTAGTCAGTTTGAATGATAACATCTTGTATTTATATGCTTTTAAAGCAGTGATAAAAGTGATATAATTCTCGCTATTAAAATGCATTTGAAGTTTGTTGAACGCTGATATGATGTTCAATCTAGTCAGATGCTTGCAACTCACTATTTTATTAATGATCTCGTCTATCAACAATAAAGAATATTTATTTCTTTTGAAAATGACATTTAGCTTTTGATAGTTCACGCAGAATCGAAGATCTTCATTTGCTTTGAGAATGAATAGAATGAAGAAGAAATGAAGAGTCTGACTAAAAGTGATGAATCTCTTCGACAGATTCTCGTTTAAGTACTTCTTTACTTTCAGAAGTTTGACAGAAAACGTTCAATAAACTCAGCAGCGAGAAAACGTTAAATCACTGATGAGCTCGATTTTATGATCGTAGAAGCGATAAGAGAATAGTTTATTTGATTGAGCTCGATCAAAAACATCTAGAAACTCATGATATTTCAATGACAACTTCGCTTTAATATTTTTCAAATTCTGAGTCATTTCATCGATTGAAGAGACGTTTAGAGCGTTCAAATCACACTGAGTATTGTACGCGATTTTTCTATTGAGATTCATCATGAATAGAGCAAAAACTTCAATCTTGTTCTTCTTTGAATGATTCAACAGTGTTTTGAATGAAGCTGCGTTTATGCTTTGAATCGAGAATGACTCTTTTTGAATGAATTATTTGAGCATCATAGAGATCTTAGTCTGAGTGATTGAAGAAGATGAAGTTGATCGCGATCAACTTGAGTGCTTTGAATTGAGAGAAATCGAAAAAATCGAAATAGAAGTACTCAATTGATTCAAAAAAACAATGACGTCGTTTTGCATATTCAATAATATTTCGTTTTTGTTCATTCAGAGCTTACTCAATATGACTTCATGATGATTGATATCAACTATCAGCATTGATACAGTCAATTTCTTATGACTTTCGATGATGAGATTGAATAGAATTTTATAAGTGATAATCTTCTTAGATATCTTCTCATCATAATTTCTTATTAACTTCTCTTTTGTCAGTGATATAAATTGAATTCTCAGTTTCTTGCATACTTTATCGACTAGATTAGAATGTATGATCATGTAAATGATTGAATCACTGTTTATTAAAGAACGAAGATTGAAAGATTGATTCTGAGAGATGAGATGGATATCAATTAAAAATAACTTTTCAAAGTAATTTTCTTTCAATAGAATTTCATCTAGTTTGCACAAAGATATAATTTCTATCTTTTTGATGACTTTTGAAGAGATGACTAGTTTTTTTAATCGAAATTCGAATTGAAATTGAAGCAATCATATTCATTGTTCACTGCATTAATTCTAGTAGATTGATTCAAGCATTCTTTAGAGCTATGATCTGATTTATGACATATGAAACAGCTTTCAACTAGAATATCTGCTTCTTTGATGCTAGTTAAAATCGCGTCATGTGACTTTAGCTGATCAGACTTCAAGTGATCAACTGACTGAGTGATAACAGTTGCTTTATGAAAGATAGTCTTAGAAAGATCATTAACACATTTGATCTTGTTCTTGATTTCTCAAATGACTCGCTGATCATTATTTAAATGAATCAGATAGAAATGAATTTCTTTTAAAGAATCAGATTGAACTAGTTGATCTACTTAAATGAATCAAAGACGAAGATGTATTTTATCTTTTAGATCAGTGATCAGTTACTTCTTGTAATAGTTTAGATAGAAAAATAGACGTTGAAACTGAGTATAGAATTCATTGAATTTCTTGAATTCTTGAATCAAGTTGTAGTATTTTCTACAAAAGTTGACTTTCTTATTTGAATCATTGAACAACTGAGTTAACTCTTTCAAAAGATCATCGACGATTTTATAAAAATTGACATAGTCATGTTTGCATCTAGTCTGAGTGATCTCAGCTGCATCATTGAATAATCTAGAATGTATATAGCTTAATTTGACTCGTTCATTAAAAAAGAGATCGACGTTGATCTCTAGTTTATTCTGAATTTTTTCGTATCAATTCTTTCAAATAGAGTTCTTTTCATCAGTAAACAGCGAAGAATCAGATATTTTTTGAGATCTAGAACGCTCAGAGTAAATGAAATCAGAAGAAGTATTTTCTTTAACTTGAAGTCTAGTTTTCAACTCTTTGATTTCATCTTCTTGTTGTTTATCTAACTCGTAGAGTCAATCTGTTTCTTCATCAAGAATTAAACTTTAAGTCTTTCAAATTTCGTAGAACATAAGAAGTATTATCATTTCAGCGAATGATTCATCATCTTCATGAATGAATGATGCAGCACTTAATGATTTTATTCATGATTTTGATGAATCAGCATCAGAGATTTGAGAGAAATGATTTTGAAATCTCTTGAAATGTTCTTCAGTAGATGAATGACTAGACATGATGAGATTTGTTTGAAAGAAAGTTGAATGAATGATGATGCTTGATGATTGAAGAAGAAAGACATATAGAATGAGATTTAATCTTCAACAAAGAAGATGAGATTTGTTTGTTGATTTGATTGATTCTCTAGCAAACAACGAAGATTCTTTATCATTGAATCTATCGATTGATTTGATTCTTGAGCAATTCACGAAGATTCTTTATCGTGATTCTCATAATCGAGTGAACTTTGTGTACTTAATGAGCGATAAGTAGTCTAGCAATTCAAACAGTCTTGTCGTTGATTTTATTCAACTCTCTAGTGTTGTTCTATCTTTCGATTATCGTTGATCATCAGATAAATGAATTTCTTTAGACTCGTTCTGTCTAGATGAGTATGTTGAATGAGTAATGAGATCAGTATCATGTGATTAACGAATTCTTAATATAATGTCAGAATCATGTCTAGATGATACAATCAATGAAGATCAGAATTAATAGTGCTTGATCTTTAAAGATAGCTATAACTGAATATTAAGAATACAGAAGAAGAGTGATACAAAAGCTTCTATTTATGTAATGTTCAGAGACTGCGCTAGATTCAAAAGAAATGTGTTTGTAACATGAAAAGAATGTGATGTAGATGAACAAGATGTTGATGAAAGAAAAAGATGTTGAGTCATATCTGAGTCAAACCTGAGCCAGATCTCGGCTAGATCGTTGACTAGCTCTAATCAATACGCAGTGAACTCGCTAGCGTTCACTGTGAATTGATTAGGGCTTCAGCCTTGATACACTCGTAACAATAATCATCGTCATCACGAAGAGTCTCAGAGCAGTAGCGAAGATGATGATGAAAACGAAGCTCTTGAAGCAATTTAGAGTGGCTAGAACACTCGTTCTCTA
>JAABUY010000628.1_pt1 | contig 58353 bp, 40 predicted proteins | sample 5560271 | NCBI WGS metagenome assembly JAABUY01 (sample SAMN10711886, study PRJNA513374) | rock metagenome | isolation source: Antarctica rocks | place: Antarctica: Victoria Land, University Valley | reverse complement strand
AAATACCCGTCTCAAATGTCTTGAGCTTGGAGAATGGACATGCCACCGCCGCCCAGTCCTCAGCTTCACCATGCTGTGGCAACGACTCTTGCTCCTCCCTTCGAAACAGTTCCTCGAAATGCCGCTCAGGTCCTGTATAGAATAGAACAGCGCCGAACAGAAGTAGATATTTCAATAAAGACCAAGTACCCTACGGCTATTGTGAGTACGTGTAGACCCGAAAGACAGTGGACCATGGGTCCATACCATGATTGGAGCTCTTGACCTGGGTTGTAGTAGGAACTGTGCGACACAACAGAACAGTGGGTGTCACTGGTTATATCAACCTCGGAGACTAGCGCACAGTAGTGTATCACACAGTGCGTAGCGCACCTGACAGTGATAGGAAGATATGGCTAACAAGAGCGCAGGGGTCTCCCACCTCAAGGGTGTTTTGGTCCATGATAGAGGGGCTGGTGTGCAGTACAGAGTACAGTTTAGCCATCCTAGCTGAGGGCACTTACAAGGGACTTGGCATCTCAGTTGTGATCCGCCGAATCTTCCAACAATAGAAGCCTATAGGCAATACTCATGATCTGCTATAATACAAGATAACCCCGTCGGAGTAACTAATCCACTCAGTACACATAAAGCCAACTGTGAATCAGTCTGTAGAAAGTTGTTCCTTTTCATTTACACTATGTAGAGTATATATAGGAAATGATGACTAAGACATAAATAGAAGCACTTAATAAGAGATGAGTAAGCAATGATATCACATTCTTTTCTACTGCACAGTCACAACAGTTCACTGATGTGAATGCAGAGATTTGCTTAACATTCTGTAAAATTTCTGTCTGCAGTTTGCATTCACATTGTTTTACTTCACTTTACATCACTATTGTCATTCAGTGCAGATGACAACAACTTAAACTGAAAGAAGTCTGCTTTTAATTGTGCTCACAAGACTACTGATCATTCTCATTTTAAAAAAAGCTCACAAAACTCTTCTCTCAATATGTTGTCATCTCAATTTCAATTTAAAGATTAACAACACATAGAGCTGATTAAGCATTCTGCTTCTAATATTGTTATCTTTTAGTTTATAAGAAGGCAGCAGAGAGAGATGTTCAGATCAGTCAAAGCCTGAAATACACCTTCAAAAGCCTCATTGCAGCCATCAAGATGCAGTCCGCGCGCAGATGACAGGAAGAGTGGGAGCAAGACTGAAAGACCAGTCCTAAGGGACAACACAGCTACTGCATTACAGAGCAGCCAAACAAGAATGTCCTCAAACTACATGAGATGCTTTTCAAAGCTAAGAATACAATTGAGGTGCAGCTGAGGACAGATAAGATTGGTCTGAGGAAGTTCCTTCACAAAAGAAAGGTCTCAGGCTTTGATACACCGCTATGCAGCTGCGGAGAAGGAGACCAGAGTGTACATCATGTGCTACTGGTGTGCAGCAGGTGGACGCAGAAAAGATGGGAGGCCTTTGGATGCATCAGGCACCAAGATCTGGCCAAACTACTAGGAGAACCAGATACCCTGAGGGCCGCTACCAACATGATACTGGAAACTGGACTCCTAGGACAGTTTAGTAGGGTGAGGGAAGCGCTGAGGTCAGTGATATGAGTCACATTTTAAGGGTAGTTCGTAGACGAGCCAGCATAGGAGTATGCTCTGCATAACCTGCATAACCCGTACATAAATGCGCATAACGCATGATTAGTCACACCCACATGGCCTAATTGGCTGGAACGGAGTAAGAATCAAAAAAAAAAAAAAAAGAAGCTGTTTCCTTTCATCACAGGGCTGGGCCAGTGCTTACTCATGTTCCTCCTCATAGTCACCGGACTTCAAAAGCAACAATTTTGCTATAGAAGGCTAGCTTTAACTGCGGTCCCTGCTGCGACCACCATGCCCTTGTGCCTAGTGCTGAGGAAGTCCTCTCTACGCATCCGGGAAGGTCGTAGAGTCCGTGATGGAACTTCATTGGGCCCAGGTGAGGGACAACGCTAACCAATTGTACTCAGGAAGGCACCCACACCAAAGAGAGTGAAACAATAAGGGCCCCATGTTCAGATGCAAAACCGTTCGTTCTACCGGGCAATATTGCCCTCGTGGTTCTACTTCACCTGGTTCTACAATCCCTTTTTCTGCACCAGAATCATCTGTGTATTGGAACTGTCATGTCTACACCACCGACAAAGTCAGAAGTCCAATATCCAGTAGGGCAGCTCGTTGCCTGCTACAAAACTCTGAAAAATGAGATCAAACTCCGCCTGCAACTCCAAGCTGGACACACTCTGCAAGAGTGGCAGAGCGCCGTCAGGTGCACTCTGTCAGAGACAGATCTGGAGTACTTATATCACCGCACCCGCCTGTCGATCATGCTCCGAAAGAAAACCGCTGACAGACTGATTGCTTTGCGAGATGCTTTTCCTTCTGAATGGGAAGGTCACTGTCATATGATCGCGGTACAGGAGGCCAACCAGGCAGCGATTGAGCACCAACTCTCCAGGACTGCAGAACAAAAGCAAAGCAGGTCGGAGCCAACCAGTGGGGAGCCTCGCAGGCACGAGGACCTTGACCCCCCCAAGTTGGGCCCCCCGGATACACCAAGTCCGGAAATCAGCCAAGATCGTCACGACGACATACATAAAGCGGATGCGTTGAATGACGCATTGTGTCTCTTCGCGTCCATTAGTGAGAGTCTAGCAGCTGTTGCGTGTATGGCTGAAAAGGTTTCGTCTGGTCTAAGTTTAGTTCCGTATGGCTTAGGTGTGGCGATTCATATATGCTCCCTTGGAGTGATCATGCTAATATGGTACAAGCTATCAGCACAGTCTACACTCTAACACGCCAAGCCATCTGCAACTTCGAGCTCACACACGCCGATGGAGCCCCTGAAGAGTATCTGCATTCAGAAGACATTCTATGTCAAAGTGGGCTTCAGAATATCCACGCTGCACAGCAGGACCTTTCTCAGCTGAAGGATCGCTCTGTCAAGGCTGGTGCAATTCCAAACGATCCGATTGTGTAAGGTCAATCCACAAGAAGCTGTTTTCGGCCACTAATTGACTTCAGGGCGCTGTCGACCTGGCGCTTGCCCGAGAACTTCAAAGCGGCAGCAGCATTCACCACTGTCGGCATCAGTCCATTCATTGAGGATTTCCTCCGCTTCTTTATCTCCGATATAGTCAATAAGAGTCGCCTTACCGTCTTAGTAGGGATCGCAATTTACAAGGCTGCCTGGCTTCCTTTGGACAACAGCCAAACACGCGTACATCTTACTTCAGCGCTACTAGGCGCGTGGCACACTACTTGCAGCTCCACATTAGAGTGCCTGCACAAGCTTGCACCTGAGGTCGGACACTGGTTCATTACTCGACAAGACCTCTTGAAACTTTATTACACTCATAAATGCTCACAAGAATCCAAGTACGCAAGCCTTTCGATCCTCGATATCTGGTCTTTCGGTCACGCCCTTGGTGCTCTTAATAATACGCTTTTGACGAGCTTTGTACTAGCAGGCTTGGATCCCAGTGACTTGATGCAGGGCGTTCGACAGTTCTTGTTCAGGTGTCATTCTCTGCCGTCTTTGCCAGGATGTGTGGTCGAGATTCTTGAGTATTTCAATTTCGAAAAGGTTCTTGAAGACCGTACCTGGCAACTCTGTTCACGTCAATTCATCATGAAAAGGGTTCAGCAACGTCTAAACAGCCCTTCCTTCAATCTGATGTCCTGTCTCTTTCAGCATGAGTTTCGCCTTCTGAGAAACATCCAAGGTTACCTCTTTGGGTCTGAGTCTCCAAACATGAATAAGACGGTTCAGTGCGTTTATGAGGAGCTGTCGAAACAGCTTGACCGTGCTTACAATGGCTTCAAGATAGAATGGGCTGCGATATCTGCTATGAACACGCACTATGACAGCTCAACAATCAAGGATAAGGGTCACCTCCTGAACGAGTTTCAGTCCAGAATGCTCAATGATGAGATTCTGACGAGACCAATGCTGCCTCAGTCAGTGTCCACTTCGCATTGTATGACTTGTTGCAAAACATGGCTGACATGATGCAGTTTAACTATATGACCACTTCAGGGACAGTCGACCCTGAATGCCGCCGCGAAAGATCACCATACCCATGGTCGTGAAAGGAGGGTCTTCGAAGGCAAGGCTGAGATTGTTGAGTTGTGGATTACGGCAAGCAGATCGACTGTCCTTTCATCTGCAAACTACGAAGCCGTGTTATAGCTTAAGAACGGAGAAGGGTTTAACTTCAGTACTTGCGGCCTCCATGTGTCCTCGCAACTCTGTAATCTAAGGTACATATGTGTGTATCTTGTCGCTTCCAATCGAAGACATACCCAATAAAAAGTACTGGTAGATTGCTGGCAATTTGTACTCACCTACCGTCCCTCATCTGACCTTCCTGCTGGTACTTCAACGCTGCAAGCATTGGTGCTGGATCAGACATAGCGAAATGAGCTGAGCTCGGGGAATATCTCCAGGGGTTAATGAACATTGTTCTTTCGACGAAAGCAGTCTCAACACTATACCATCACTTGGAGATGAGTGAATTAGATCTTGGTCGCTTTAGGTTGTACGCATCTGCCCACTAGCACAAGATATTTCTCACTATTCTACCTTGATCCAACACTACACGGGCCTTCCACCACAACCATAGGGCTCACTAAGGACTTCCAGGTATCAAATGGTGCGGACAACTTACCGTGCAAGGTCCACCATAAGACCTGCTCAGATAAGGCCCTTGTGTAATTCAAACATAATCAATTTGCTCTTATCCGGTTCCGCTTCCAACTGTGAAATCCTTCTCGCTTTGTTTCGATAGGACAAGGACCAGAGGGTCTTCGAAGGAAGCCCGGCATCTTTAAAGGCTTTTGCACGTCCTTCCGGCGGTAGATGCAAATCTGTTGGTTGATCCTTTCTCTTTCCTTTCTTGTGCCCTTCCCGGACTTGGCATTTCCGTCGTTGTTGTTGTCAAGCTCGCTGTTGTTCTTTTGCTTTGCTTCGCACTGAACCTGCATTCTTGTGGCCGCTTGTTCTCCGCTTTTGATCGTTCGTAGCTGGTGTGAGTGAAAAACCAAGATTCATGCGGCCAGCTTCAATCTGGATGGGATGTAGTTCTTCGCCATGAGCCACCGCCTCTTCAGCCTTTACTACTCATTCACGAGATCTTAGAGTCTTGACGTCCGCCCTGGCAAATGCTATTGCTCATGGTCGGTTTATCACGCAATAATAGTGACGAGACTCTCCCGTTAATATTCATTAGATAGGTACTTACATCGTATATTCTATGCAACTGCTGGAAGCATTAGTTAGCTATGGCTCATGATTCGTTCAGGGTGGGCGCTAATTTAGCATCATGCATCTTGCCAAGACTTTCCCGCCTTGACCACACCATCTTCTATCAGACTGCCTACATCCATCTTGTCTTGTTTCAAGCCAGCGCCTATATAAAGATATCTCCTACCCCCTCGTTCGACATGGCCCGCGGTCAAGCAAAGCCAAAGATCAAAAAGAATGGGCGGCAACCTTCAGTACTAAAAGATCAAGGTAGAGTACTCGGAGTCCTACACTTGGAGTTTGAGCTGACCATTTATAGTAAAGCGACCTCAAGGCATCAAGAAACGGCAAGCCGTCCGCAAAAGCGCACGCCTGGAAGCAATACAACAATCTTGCAACCAATCCATATCCCAGAGCAGTCTTGTTCGGGAAGCCCAAGCACTTCCCACCCCCACGACAAGCAACCTCCCCGTGGATAACAAGGTATATTCCGCCATTGCCCTTCATGCCCTGTTATGCCACTGACCTGATCAAGGCATCACAACATCCACAGGTCCTTTATAATTCCTACGAGCCCTCCCGCAAACGGAAACGAAGGCAAGAAGCTGGACATTCCTCTCCTCGAGACCCAGACCAGCCTCCTTCGAAGCGATTTCAAACCTCGCCTTTGAGCTGTATTGTTGAGGAAAAAACGGCCAGCGACACCAGTGAGAAGAACGTTGATCCGCTCGAGTATTGGACTCGGACCAGAAGGTGGCCTAAGGAACACTTCGAACAAGACAGCCAGGTCAGGGAAGACCTCGAACAGGACAGCTGGCTAGAGGAACAAATGGAATATTCGACCCAGGTTGTCCAGTACGTGGAGATTAATGGATTTAAATACCCGCGTCCTATCAGGAAAGCCCCGACCTCGCTCCGTCGGAAACAGTCAGACTCAAGCTTGACTGGCTCTAGCGACCAAAAGAAAAGGGAGAGCAAAAGTGTTGCATACCGAGATACACGTTACACCACGTTACTTGCGGCCAAAGGAAGCTTTATGGACAAGTCGACGTTGGATATCACAGATGCAAGTAAGAGACTTTTCCAGCGCCTTTTGGATTCACAACAGGACATCCCCAAGGATTCATTGTTTCGAGACGATCTGTTTGAAAAAACTTGCCGAAAGATTCAAGACAGGAACGAGGCTCGAGTCATCCGCAGTATAACCCCGAACATTGTACCCTCAGTTGAGGATCTGGACACATATGGTGCTACGCATCTTGAGCATCTGATTGAAGCTGTCAATGAAGGCTGGATGGGCAGCATAGCAGTGGAAGGTCCCAAGCCGCAACCGGATTACTCTGTTGGATTCAGGCGATCCACATTTTCAGATAAGCAGCTCAACAAGCTCGATCCACTCATCGGTAGCGTCTATGATACCTCCTTTTTCGTTGCAACCTACCGAATGTACTTCCCGTTCCTGACATGCGAAGTTAAGTGCGGTGCCGCAGCCCTTGACGTCGCAGACCGACAGAATGTTCACAGCATGACCCTTGCCGTGAGAGGTGTGGTCGAGCTTTACAGAGCTGTGAAGCGGGAAAAGGAGCTTCATCGGGAGATCCTTGCCTTTTCGATCTCACATGATCATAGCTCGGTCAGAATCTACGGCCATTATGCTATCATCGAGGAAGGCAAGATCACCTTCTATCGCCACCCTATTCACAAGTTTGACTTCACCGCTCTAGACGGCAGGGAGAAATGGACGGCATACAAGTTTATCAAAAATGTCTACGACGTATGGATGCCGCTTCACCTAAAGAGAATCTGCTCAGCCATCGATGAGTTGCCGCCTGATATCAATTTCGATCTATCACAAGCAGCTTCTTTTTCACAATCAGAACCTCAGAGCTCTCAGCAATCAAACGCGGAATACACATGGATGCCGGAGGAGGACGATAGCCAGTCAAGCCTTGTGGGCTCGCAAGAAGTTACACCGACCACCTCCTTTACTCAAACAACTGAGCGAGCATCTAAGAAGTCAAGGAATCAACGTGTTACGGGTCAGTAGCACTGAAATGTTGATTGTAGAAGGACGTCCGAAGACGGTGTGGAGGGGACTTAGGGGTCTGCTGGAACGACGTTGTAAACGGTGGCCGGGATGGGGAGGAGTTATTGGTTGTGGTAATGATCATGTTCTCGTAGTGACTTCTATACTAGCATCATGTATTGACGGTCTTGCCGTACGGATTCGTACACCTTCGGAGCCTTTTCTAATATTGACGACAGTTTGAGAATCGGATTACCTATTTGGAGAGCTTCGCCTGAACAAGTCTACCCCACCAGAATCTAAGTCTACAACATAGCGCTCCTGATGACATCCCGAAGTATGTTATACCCTTCATTCAGCTTCCCAATTCTATCCTCCAAAAAGCCTCTTTGCCTCTTGGCCGACGCCGGCTCCGATGCAATGGCCTCCTTCTCGTGATCCGACAATGCGTTGACAACGACGGGTGAGAATATCTCCTCAAGGCCGCGGACGATGTGGCGTTCGATGACTTGGGTCGTAATGTTCGCAACGAACGTCTTTTGCGAGACCTGAGCACAAGAGATATTAGCCCAGAACGGGGAACAAGGAGTGGTAGGGTACGAGCTCGCCTTGTAGATGGAGGATAAGCAGTCAAGAGCCTCTTCGCAGCTATCCGAGTTAATGCGCTGGGAGTAACGCTCTACAGCTTGATCGACGTCAATGCGGGCGGACGTGTGATGGGAACTCCAAAGTGTTTGCCTGCTGATTGACACGGTGGTCTTTTGGTGACTGTGTGGGAGAATTGTCGGTTGCAAAGCTTGTAAAGCTGCTCACAGAAGCTGGTGATTTTCTGGGAAGGGTCCTATCACGGTACTTTTCCTGTATTCTTTCCCACCGTTGAGCAAAGGTCTCTTTCGAAGGCCAAGACCGCAGCCAAGGGTCTGACGAAGCATTCGATCGTTCCTGACCCATTGAGGCCGGTCCAAGTCTATAATACTGTGATGGGGGCTTGGGGCAGCCCATAGTGGGTCAGCGGGATGAGATAGGTTTTGATATGATTACTTAGATACCATGAACTTAGCATGTGTCACACTGGAAATTATAAGGTAAAACACAGTGATAGTATACAATACCATGTCAAAAGTCTTCACAAATGGCCTGTTTACCATCAAATCTCATTACTATCAGTGCTATAGAACTCAGAACTCTAGACAGTTAAAAATTCTGAGATTTCAGAATCTAAGAGATTTTTATAGAATCTGTGAGTGCATATAAATTTTATGTATGAATAATAAGTAGAATGTTGAGTAGTATAGCTGAATTGCTGAGTATATCTTAAAAACATTGATTTTACATACAAATTTCAATGTTTTTCTTGTTCATCAAGTACACACTGTGTACAACAGAACATCACAATTAATCTATAAATTCTGAATTGATAAAAGTCTTATTAAAATAAAATTTTAAAACATTCTAAATTTTCAGAATTTTTAACTGCCTAAAGTTCTGAGTTCTATAGCACTGATAGTAATGAGTTTTGATGATAAATATGTCATTTATGAAGACTTTTGACCTAGTACTGTACATCTGTAGTAAAAGATATACCTATGCATGAATGAAATTTTTGCAGAGTGATGAACAAAAAGTTACATATCAGCTAATTATAATGCTACTTATCAGAGGTGAATGCAAGGCTGAATATGCACATCATCATTAGAGTTGTCTTCTTGAACTTATTTCATCACTAGGCTGTTAACTAGTATTCATGTGATGATTTCACTCTCTCTCACTAAGAAGTGAAAGAATAATCATTATATAAGTTGAGCATCAATGTTCATGATTAACAATTAAGTTAAATCAAATTATTTTCACTCTTTTCTTTGCATCAGGCGCGCAGACTACTTCTGTATTGATTCATGCATTACATGCAACATAGTTCTGTACAAGATGCAAAGTCTCTCAAGTTTTATTCTCAGCTTCACTTTCTCAGCTTTGTGCATATAGCTGCATCTCTCTCTCTGCAAAAATACTTTCAACTCTTTAAGTTGAGAAGTAGATGAGCAACTTTCATTATTTATGAAACTTATACAGCTTCTTATACTCTAGTTAATAGTCACTAAACATGCTTCTCAACAGACAGTACATTCTTACATATAATTATTCTCTGTTTTTCAACTCATCTCACTCTGTAATTGCTCAGCATCAATCTTTCAGATAGCAATGACTCATATATTATAGTTATCTTTATCTTAATACACAAGTTAAAGACTATACATTCATCTTTAATTGCATTAATTACACACAAGCAGAGCTGTCTTCATTATCAAATCTATCTTGATTTAATCTTAGATGATGATGACACAGAAAGGGTGCATCTTTAAGACATATACTTTAAGCAATAATGACTAAAGAAAATGAAATCACTTTGATCAATAATATTGTCTATAGTGATCAGAGACTTGAGAAGAAGACTATACAATTAATATGAAAATTACAGAATCTGCAATGATACATTCTTGCTAAATACTATCTAGTTTGAAGAGAACCTCATTATAGACTTTAAGAAAACAATTGAGACAACTTTTAAGATGATGAACTCATTAGTTTGTGCAGTTCTTGTAAGAAAAGATGATAATGATGATGCTGTCAGAGTCATTAACAATGTGTTTAAGAATATAATAATAGATTTAACACAAAAGACTGAATTCATTATTGTTGTTGTTAAGTCTGATGAGCATTGCATGTTATTAGACAATTCTTCAGTTCAATACTTTCACTGCTGCAGTTCTTAAGACAAGAATGTATTGAATTAAAGCTGTGCTTAATTCATAAGAAAATTCAATCTTCATACTCAATTCAAGAGACAATTTCAGATTGATATTAATACAGAGTAACAGCACTTCATGTTAAGAGCATGTCATTTTTAAGTTCAGATGAGCATTCTAATATTGCTGAAGAAAGCTGAGAAGTGCTATGAATTTAAGATATAGAATCTCTTTATAATCTACTGAATAAGTTTAAATTAAGATATTGAATAAGAAGTCTGATGAGGTATCTATTTTACATAAGTATCAATCTCATTGACATTTAAAGACAAGACTTTTAAACCTTATGTATTTTAAATAACTGCTGAAAGAACACTTTTCTTTGATCATAAGTCTTGCTTTGCTATCAATAAGTAACTCATTATTAAAAGTGAAGAACCATACATACTGAGTGTTTAATATGTAACTTACATATATAAAGTCTTAAGAATTTAAACATGTAAAATATTCTCTGAACCTAAAATTATATCATGATGCTGTTGATTTAAGATCATTGAGTAATTCTTTAATGAGTTAATATACTTGCTTTGTGGCAAGTCTTGCTCTGTTAAGAATCAGTAATTAAACTCATTAAGCATAAAAGAAATTCTCATATCTATGACTTCTAAAAGCTGTCATTTCTGAGTTTAAGCACTTAAAGAACTGATTAAATTAGATTTGCAGAGCTCTTTTTACATTTTCTGTCAGTTGTAGTCTTTATACATATGGCATGAACAGCATAACATATCATTGTTGTGAAGAATTTTATAGATAGTGACAAGTAAGTTCAGAGTAAAAGAATCAAGAATAGTCTTGTAATTCTTAACATAATGCACAAGCTGAGTTCAATCTTGTAAGTTTAAAGTTATCATTCTCTGTCTATCAAGGCTTGCAGCACATAGTAAGACCAGATCTTAACTGCAGTGACATAGAATGTTATGCAGAAACATTTAATACACTTTGAAGACACAAACTGTCTATGACATCATTATAGTCTCAACAGCAGCAGTGACAAGTTTATAACTTTATCATTAAGATATTTCAAAACCTTTAGACTGACAACACTCTTCTGAATTTTCTCACAACATTCACTAATTTCTTTCAGAGAAGTAAGATTTATTATAACTTGTTGCTGCTTAAGCTTCTTTTTAAGTAAAAGTACTACTTTACAGCTCTGCTGAAGAAGAGTTTTAAGCTTAGAATTGATTACTTCTTCATAATCATCAATATACAGAAAGTAATCTCTATCTTTTGTGCAGAGCACAATGCAGAACAGTTTTATTTGTGTAGTTTGAGTGTAGTTAAGATGTAGTTAATGAGTAATTAATAAATAAGTTACAGTATTTAATGTAATTAAGATCAGAAGTCAATAAGAACTTGAGAGCAGTCTGAAGATTAATTAAGATGATTTTATGAGTAGCTGAGAACTAGTTGCTGTTTAAGTAAGTCACATATACACAGCTCAGTCTCTGACTATGTATTTCTGCAATGCATATTTTACACAATGTCAACAAGCAGCCTGTCAATTACATTGTCTTCACAGCATCTCATATAAATGTCAAAGCATCAATAACAATCTCTTTTCACATTATGTTTATCTTTATGCAAGACATCACTAAACAAAGATATCATATCAAACTCTACTTAAGACAGCTAAGATATCAGACATTAAATAAGCTTCTTAACATTTATATAACTCAGTGTCTTTCACTTCTCTTAAGACTGCTTTAAAGTTCTTTCTTTCTCATTATCATTTAAAGCTGTTCACTCAATCAGAATCACAATCTATATTAAGTATCTGTCTTAAGTGTATGCTTTATCTCTCTTGTTGTATCTTAAAATCATCATCTGTCACTGAAGCAATGATGTCAATCAAAGCAGTCATAAAACAATCTTTCTTATTAATATCATCAAGTACATTCTTAAGCAGCTCTGTGTCATGTCTTCTTGAGCAGATAATCAATTCAGAACATCTTCAGATGATTTTAAAGAAATTGAAGCTTGCTTAATTAATTCAGAATGTATAGTCATTCATAGTCACATTAGAAGTCAGCAACTCAGTGAAGGTCAAAAAGAAATCAGAACATGAGAAGCTTAGAATTAAAGCTTTAAAGTTAAAGTATAAGACAGTTAACAAGATGTATGTCTGACAAGCTTAAAAACATTGCATGTAATATGTTAATGATCTGTTCTTTCTCAGTTAAGATAAGAAGATCTATAAGCATAAAATTGTGAAGTTCTTCAAGACTGAGTTCAAAGTCAACAAATATGAAGAGTATTTCTTTATAATTCAACAACAATTTAATATGCTTCTGACATCATCTGAAATTCAGCTTAGACATTGACTCTTAATTAAATAAGAGCAATATGCATTTCACTATCTTTATTGATGTTAAGTCAGAAGAGTTAAGAAACATTTTGCATAAAGTTCTGAAAGACATCAATATTATCTGTCTTCAGATAGATAAGTCAACAGTAAGAAAAATCTTTATAAGCAAAAAACTTAATATCTATCTTCTTCTAATCTCTCATTTAGATCTGATCAGAAGTCTTATTTAACTTTTTATCTTAGTTATAGATATATCACAAGCATATACTCATATCTGACTCAAAAGAAACTCAATCTCTAGATTAGCTGTTGCAGTTCCTCAACAACTACTTTACATCTACAAGAAAAAGTCTCATATCACTTATAAAACATTTTAAGATTATCTATAAACTTCTATGAGCTTTGTTTTGATTAAATGCACTTCTTTACATCATATACTCTGACTCTGAACAACCTAGATGTCTTATATTTGACTTAGATGAAGAGAAATGAATATCTTCAGAAGAAAAGCAGGTCAAGCTTTAGTGTCACTACTTTAATTATAATGATAAGTCATTCAGCAAAGTAACAACTTTTCTCTATATTCTGTGCTTCTATAAAGTAAAGAAAATCACTTCTCTTAATATCTTTTCTCTTCAGTATCACAAATTGAAAACTGAGATTATATGAAATCTTATTGAATGAGATCAGAGATTCATCACATTGATGAAAAGTCATTATTGCAATTATAAAGATTTAGCATATATTCAGCAGACAGTTAGCTCTTTTCAATTTATTATGAAGAGCTAAATTATAATCAATGCAGTTTCATTTAAAGAGATCAACTCAAACTATGACAGTCAATGTGTTATTAAGAAGTCTTTCAACATCATTGTATACATCTTTACTGATCAGAAATTCAATATGAAACAGAATCAGAAAAGAGTCAGTAGTAAGGTTTTGATGCTATTTAAGATGAGAGATGAAGAGTTACTACTTTGCAGTTTAATTATGTTGAGTTTCAGTCTCAGTAAAAGATTATGAGATTAGAAATTCTCAATTTTCTTTTCACTTCTTTTTACAATTCTTCAATACATACATCATACTGACAATGACCACAACATAGTGAGTTTGCAATTGTCAACATCACAGATATCATGTGAAATTCTTTGTCTTTTAAATCTCTTATGATTTCACAACACAATAAAGAGATTCTACTAATGCTTATACAGAGTCATATAGTTAGTTTTAAAGAGTCATCATTTAATGACTTTGTAAAGAGAAAAGAAAAGAATCTTATTATTTTTCTGCAGTATGTTTTTCAATGTTCACACTATGAATCTAAACATAACTTATCTTCTCTAGTGATAAACCTAAGATCAGAAAGACAATGACTGCAAAGAAAATTGCTAAATTTCAGAAAAGATCTCTTTATAATGTTTGTCAATTCAGCAGAAAGCATGCATTACTCTTTTTACTTTGAGCAGATTTGCATTAGAGATCTAAAGATGAATACTTAGCTACTAAAGAAGTGACTCTCTAAGATTCTCAATCTCATTTATCAATAAAATGCAATACTTCTTCTTAATGAGGTAGATGTCTTCTTAAAGTGTTGTTTACATCATAAGCTTAAATATAATGCTTTAATATTCATCTTTCTTCATCAACTTAAGTATTCTCAAGGCATCATCTTTCTCATTACAAACAGAGTCACAATGATTGATGAGACTATTCAGAATTAAATACATCTTAATTTAAAATATGACAATCTGAAATCTCTAATGAGAAAAAGCATCTGAAATGTCTTTCTACAGCAGACTAGTTTGAGTGCAAGAGTGAAAAGTATTACAGAAAAGAAGCTGAAAACTTTGAGAAAGAAAAATATTAATAAATGATAGATAAGATAATTTAAATTAATGAAGTCAAAGTTTAAGAAAGTTAACTCTATATCAAATGCAGATTAGGAACTCTATGCAAATAGTGTATGTATTGATTAAGAGTGAGAGTCAGTTACTTACATATGAACATCTGCAAAAGACTCTCATCATAAATAAAGAATTCAATTGTGATTTTTAAGAGACAGAGCAGATTGAAAATATGCATTCTTTTGTGTAGCTGCATACTTAGCAAAACTCTTTGCAACTAATGAGTGCTCTCAGTAAAATGTAAATAGACATTCTTTTTAACTGTAGAATATAAGATTTAAATATTGTTCATAATTGAAAAAAGTCCATTTTGATTGTGAGTAAGATAGGTTACTATTATAGTTGAATGCCTGTGACACAATGCAGAAACAAAATAAGCAAAAGTCTGTACAGATGATTTAGTCACTTACTCTACAAAATGTGACTCTTTTAAGCTGAGACATCAATAGATCTAAGAGTTTTTGAATGTTCTCTGTCATCTTTAATCTTTCAAACTGCTCAACACTGCATCTTCAAAGCTCATCAGATCAAGTCTGTGCAAGCTTGAGAGCTGATGTCTTATCACTATTGATCTGTAAGCTGCAGACCTTCTTTACTGAGAGAGAACACTTAGTTACTATTCTGTGATGCAAGAGCCATTGAAGAATTGCAATGATTAGATGCAGTTGCATAAGCAAGTAATATGCAACCTAACATAAGATGAGATGTACTACAGCTTAAGAAGTTTATAAGTTTCTTTCAGCTCTTTAAGCATTGATAATGAATAGTCTTTTGCATTATTTATAACTTCTGTTACTTCATCTTGATTTAGCTATACTTTATGCACAGCAGCTGTCTCTATCACACTGTTAATGTACATCAGATTTGAACATCAATGCCTGAAGAGCATAGATGATTTTTGTTAGATCTAAGCATTAAATGATCTAATGTTGATTTCATAGATGGTGACTTCAAGCAATGATGATGTTCAGCATACTTAGTTGAAAAGTCACAAGCTATGACACTCATATGCTCAGAAAGTCAGATTGCAGACTTAATTATTATTTAATATTATAAAGTTAAGAAATCTTCTTCACAGAGTCTCAGCACTTTTAAATAACTGCTGTCTTGCAACAGTCATTGCAAAGTTCAGGTTACTGCTTGTTCAAGATTAAGCTACATAAAAATTTATATGTCAAGCTAATTGCAATCTGCAAGAAGAAATTGTAATTCTATAAGAGTTAACAATCAATATCTCACAATCAACAACTTGTATAGTCACACAGTCTAGTTTTTGAAACTGAATAAATTATATAGCTAATGATGATGAAGTCTATGAGTCTGACAATTATCTTGCAATCTTGATATTAATCTGAGCATACATATTTTCTAAAAGTCATGTAAAGAAGCAAGATAAATTAATACACTATTCTGACTTCTCAGCTTCTATTGTAAACAATTAGCTCAATAATATAAAAGCTGTTGACCTCTTTGTTGATGTTGATTAAGTAAACACTGCTGAAGTGCACTGATAAGAAACAGTCTTAACTCTTAGTCAAGAATGATATGCTGTTGTCTCTGAATCAACATATCTGTCATTATAATCTATGACTTATCAGAGCAATTCAAGATTTGTTGTCAAGATCTTAACAATACTTTCATCAGTTCAAGACAGCAATCAATTACACTCTTTATCTTTTAAGCAAGTCTTCAAGTATCTTTTCAGATTCTGTGCTCTACATGATGTTGAAGATCAGGCTTCAGTGACTCTCACAGTAACATTGATCTTGTCATTACATAATTTGCTCAGTAAATTGACACAGCTATTAATGCTGAATCTTCTAAAAGCTTACAGAATACAGTTGAAGAAGTTAGCTTTTAATGAGAAAAGATATAATTTGTTATACTACTTAACTCTGAGTTGTACAGCTAGTATGCTAGATTCAGTGATCTGAGAAGTCTTTTAAGAGTTAGACATTAATTGTAATCTCATCAGTTCTTGATTCTTTCTTATTCTTAAAGTTCTCACCTCAATCACTGATGCTAAGAATCACAAAATGCTTCTGAAGATGCTTGCTCTGCATTGTCTCAAACTTGCTTTACTATGACTTGAAACTATTCTGACTGACTTCACAACCTTCATTATATCTTTTCTCAGATCTTTAAATGCACCTTATGCAAGGCCTAGTTCTATCACCTCTGTGTAAATCAAATCTTCACAATCATTCATGAATCTACAAGGCTCAGAGCCTTATGTTCAGAATGATGATGAGATGCAGCAAGCTAATAGATAACATTTACTTCATGATGTCACTAATCTGTCATATAAAAGCACATCACTGATTAAATGACAGCTCTTCAGTCAAATGCTGCTTGCTTTTACTGAGCTTAAGATCTATGTGCACACAAGATGCAAAAGACACAAGCAGCATTACAGCAACTGAAGATGATTTCTGATTAACAGAAGCATTATTGAGAACTGTAACTTTAAGAGTCTTAACAACAGTTAAAACTTGTTTTCTATCTTATAATGTTTGTTGTTTAAGATCAACAATGCAAGAACAAATCAAAGAGTCAAGATTGAGAACTGACAGACATCAGAAGCAACAACATGTGAGATATTTGCTTAATCATTTGTTGATGATGAAGAACATAAAAGAAGCAAGACAAAGATTTATAAACATCTGTGAAGGATAGATCTTCTTAACAATGATATGAATTGTTTAGATTCTTTAGATGCATCATTAAACAATAATGAACTTAAAGATTTTCAAGCAGATATTATGAATTAATTCTTGTCAAACACATCTAATTTCTTAAGAGCAAAGATTAAAGTGCAAGCAAATACTTTATAGACTATCAATTCATTCTTTACTGAATATAAAAGTTACTTATACTCAAATTTGACTGAACTACAGAGAGATGAGTCTTAACTAAAAGTGCAAGACATGATTATAGCTTTTACAATCAAGAAAAGCTTAAGTTAATATGCTTACTTCTCTCAATTTACTCTGCATTCAGAAGTTATCTAACTGCAATTCATTCAGATCATCATCAATATGATCTTTACAGCTCTCACAAATCATATAAGATACATAAATCTAACAGATCTTTCACTTCTTTCTACATCTCTGCACTCTGCATTTGAGTCAACTATGCTCATTATTGAGGTAAAGACAAGCTTAATTTTTGCAAAACTTCTTAATAAGTCATAGCATTGCTGCTCTACACAGTGATCATGAAAACATCAAGCTGAGATACTTTAAAATGTTGATTGTCAAGCAGACTAGCCTTAATCAGATGTTGATGAACATTAATGAAGTTCAAGTCAACAAACTTCATTTTACAACAGAAATGCAAATAAATCAATCTTTTTGATAGAAAATTTGAAAGAAAAGTCTTAGTGAAGAGAGAGTAAAAGAAAAGAATTATCATGCTGAGATACTGATTTTTCATTATGATTTCAAAACAGTTTAGATTCATGCAGATCACTAAACAAGATAAGTAAAAAGATTCTTAATAATTAGACTGAGTGCGCAGGTTGCCTATAGGTCACACAGGTTAAGTTGAGTCTGAGTATTGAGTTAAGTTGAGCTAACTTTTATTTAGCTGAGTCAGGTGCAGGTTAACCTAACCTGACCTGCATAGGGTCATGAGTTTTTCATGAGTTATATATAGTCTTAGTAAGCATGTGTATGCGCTTAGTAAGCATATATATTGGCTGAGTAAGCACATACACATGCTTACTAATGTGTGTTTCTAATGCGCACCTTTGCGAAAAGTCATGATTTTCATAACTTATTCAGTAATATATCTTGCGACCATGTAATTTATCCCTATATGGCTAGTTAAGATGTAATTTATTATAACTAATATATTAATAAGCTTTCACATTTTTGAGCTCTAGCCCTGACCTTACTCATAATGACTAGCTTAGAGTTCTTGAGTTTAATCTATGCAGATATAAGTAAGATTGATCTGTACATAAACTCAACCTGATTCAACCTGAATTCTAGTGCAGATTCAAGTCAAATGCACTTTTTTCTGACCTGACTCAACTCTACACTCAGTCTATTAATAATATTTTAAGATTTCTAATCTTGCACAGCTAAATTTAAGTGAGCTTTTCTCTTTGTCTCAATGATATTGCATATTAATCATTTAGATCAATCAGTTTAGTGATAGATTGCAGCAGTGCAGCATTAAGACAAGACTGACTTAAGTTTATCATACTGTAATAAGGGCTTGAGGCAGCTCACAGTGATCAGTAAGATGAGATAGATAATTGATATGATTACTTAAATACTGAGAACTATATGATAAAACACAGTGATAGTATAAATCTGCAATTCAGCACAACAAATTAAGAAGTTAACTACATTGTTAAGCTGATCTTAGCACTCAATAATGATCATTAAAGAGATCTTTAATTAAGATACTTACTTTTGTAAAGAATGTTTCATATTGAAAGAAAACATCTTAAATTATTAATGCACTAAAGAACACACAAGCAGCTCTGTAATGTCACAAGTAAATTCTCAGAAAGATATTATTCTTTAAGAACTTTCTTTCTTGATAGCTTCTTTAATTGCAATGATGCTGAGAATATAAGATATGTGTGAGAAGCTTATTTAATATTTAGGTTTGCAGAAAATGTTATAACTATGTTAATGTGCAGCATAACTTATGAAATACAGTTAATCATCAAGAACAATAACAGTCTTTTGATATCTAAGATTAAAGCAAGAAATTTGATCATTCAGCTTGCAGTGCTTAAGATATAGCTTTATATGATTTCTTGCTTTGTAGATAGTGACATAGTTGTGAAGTCAAACTTTATATAATTTATCTGAATTTTCAAAGCAGAAAATACACTGTGTTGTTGCACAGATCATTGAAAATAAAGCAGACTTAAATATTTCTTTGTGTAGAATTTCTTATGTGTAATCTGACTTTTATTAATGTGAAGATTCTCTCTTTTAACACAAAGTGACTAACATATCAACAATGCAAATTCAGTAATTAAATTTAATCTAATTACTGAGATCAGAAAGTTCTTTATAGATAAGTTTCATTAACTGTCTTTATTCTTCTAGACAGTGCTTTATCATCTTAAACTCTCAGTCTTTGTTGTTTAAATGTTATGATATCACTATGTGCTCATATTAAATCATAGCTAAACTTCTTATGCAATAATTAATAAGTAAAATACTATATAGACAGTCTTTACATACAAATCTTTTAAGTTTCTTAGTTGTTAATCTTTATCAATACAAGACTTTAACATCAGAACTTCATTGAATAGCTGTTATAATATAGTGTCTCACATTGTTACATATCTTACTCATTAATCTCTTATAGATAAGAAACTCATGAATTCACAATTTTAACAACTTTATCTTTTTAAAGAATGACAATTCATTACATTGTAATATGCAGACTAAAAGTCAGCAAAATAAGATAGAATTATTTTTTAATTATATTGAGACTTAAGTAATCTTTAAAGAATGAGAATCTGCAGAGATTTAGGTTGCTATTTAGACTGTAGAAAAGAAGAATTAATATTTAAATAAATAGATTTGTTTAACTGAAATTAGACAGATTAATGACAAGAAAAGATGGTGATTCATAAAAATCAATTGTGAACTGTAAGCATTTAATATGTATAATAAAATCAATGAACTTTTAAAAGATAAAGATTCTTAAATCTTATTTGAAAAAGAATTGCATACAGAATCTTTTTATGCTTTTATTAATTCTTTAAGTTTAATAAAATAACATGTATCTAAAGTTTTGTATGCACTTTCAGCAAAATGAACTCAATGACTGAAGAACTTGCTCATATATAATGAGAAATTTATTTATAAACATACTAAATTTATATGCAGTGCTGTAACAGCATTCTGCTTAATTTCTAAAAACTTCTTTAATAATTACAATAAAATTCTTTTTGTCATGCAGTTCTTAGCAGAAGAACCTTGAGATGCATGATTTCATTACATTAATGAGAGCAAACTTCTAAATAATAAATTATAAATATTCTTTTTAGAGTTTCTACTTAATCTTATTGAGAACTCAGTGAACTGTAAACTTAATACAGTACAGAAATACTTAGAAGTTATGTAGAAATCTATTTAATTAATTTAAGCTTTTATAATATATTTTAATATGCTGAAGAATTAGCTTTTAAGCTATATAAAGAAACAGAACATTAAGAAGTGCAGTGCTCTATCTGCTTTCTTGACTTCTTTAGTCTTAGTATAAGAAGCTAATAGAGTCTTCTTCTGTCTTAGATGACAGAGCTTCTGCTATCAATTAAACTACAATTAAGTTGACTGCAGTCAATGTTGATGTGTTAGATTCACTAGATAGACAGATAGCACAAGTACTCATTATTCTTTCAATACAGAAAATAAATTATCTTTTTATGAAACTCTAATTAGAGATTTAAGCAACTTTAATTAATTATTAAGATTTTTTAAAGACAAAAAAAAGTTTAATAATTTTAACTGCTAAACTAGAGATTAATTAATGATCTGTAAATGATTATACAGTTTAAAGCTACATTATTAAGAAAATTTATAAGCACTGTTTACACTCTTTTACTTAAACAGCAAAGCTACAGCAAAATAATTATCTTAATTCTGAGATTACAAAATTAAGTCATTATAACAATGTAGATAAATCTCATTTTGAGATTAATGTTAAAAAGAATGACTGCTATAACTATGAGAGATTAAATTATTTTGTAAAAAACTGCAGAAGTTCTTTGAAAAATCTTAATTACATTAAGATTAATGCAGTCAAGACAAAAAAAGACAGAGTTTTGTTGATTATACTTTAGTAATAAAAATTAAATCAGAAGTTATAAAGAAATTTAGCATTATAAAGAAAGATTAAATCTGAATTAAATTTAATTGAGTTTCTATCAGTATACTGTTAAACATTGCAGCAGAAATTAATGTAATGTCTTAATAATACATTGTTGCTCATTAATTAACACAAGTTAATGCAGAACTTTTGAGATCAGAGCTTTTAAAAAAACAATATATTTATTGTTATAATGTATATTTAATGAAGCATAGACTCATCAACAATTAAGAATAGAAATAAATTGAAAAGTAATTATTTTATATTTTAAATAAAAATAAATCTAAACTCATCTTTAATCTCTTAAATCTGAAACAGCAACATATTTATATTAATTGTGACTCATATACATAACATTATAAGATAAAACAAATATCTCTGATTATTAATGAGTCTAAAGTGTTTATCAATAACATTTAAAATTAACTTACTGTTTATATATTGTTGATAATGTCTAAGACAGACTCATCAACAACTGCTGTACATGTTGTTGACAATATGTTAATGCTACTTTAACAATATAACAAATATGCAGATGTGTTCTCTGAAGAGAATGTCAGCAAGTTATTACTTCATTAAGATTATAATTATGTCATAAAGATAAAGAGACATAAATCATTTTATAATTCACTTTACAATCTGTTAAAAATAAAGCTATAAGTGCTTAAAGAATATCTAAACAATATTTTAATAAAGAAATAAATACAACATTCTGTCAGCTCTGCAGAAGCATTAATTCTATTTATTTTAAAAAATGAAGAAAGCTTATATCTATGTATTGATTACAAAGATCTAAACAAGATTATTGTCAAAAATTATTATTCTTTATCACTGATTAATGAGACACTTAATTGTTTAAGTAAAGTCAAGATATTCATTAAATTAAATCTTAAGAATGCTTATTACTGCATTAAAATCAAGAAAGATAATAAGTGAAAGACTGTATTTTATATATATTATAATCATTTTAAGTACATGATCATGTCATTCAGACTGATTAATGTCTCAGTAATTTTTTAAGTTTATATTAATTAAGCATTAATTGAGTTAGTCAATGTCTTTTATGTAATATATCTAAATAATATTCTGATCTATTTCAATTTTTTAAAAGAACATCAAAGTCATATAAAACAAATTCTAAAGCAACTTTAACAGTTTAAACTGTATGCAAATCTAAAGAAGTGTGCTTTTTATATTATATAAATGAAATTTCTTAAGTTCATTATCTTCACTACTGATGTTTCAATGAATCAACAATAAATCAAAATCATAAAGAAATAATTAATATTTAAAAGCTACTGTGAAATACAAATATTTCTAAAGTTTGCAAACTTTTATCATCACTTTATACAGAGATATTTTAAGATTATTGCTTCTTTAACTGATTTATTAAAAGACAGCAAGAACAGCAAGAAGATAAATGTCTTTAAGTGATTATAAATGATAATATAAGCATTTTATAAACTTTACAACATCTTTATATAGATGTCTATTCTGATGCACTTTAACTCAAAGCTAAGAGCTTAAATTAAAACTGATATCTTGTTATGATATCACTATGTACTCATATTAAATCATAGCTGAATTTCTCACACAATGATTAATAAGTAAAGTACTATATAGACAGTCTTCACATATAAATCTTTTAAGTTTCTTAATTGTTAATCTTCATTAATATAAGATCTTAACATCAAAACTTCATCAAATAGCTGTCATAACATAGTGTCTCACATTGTTACATATCTTACTCATCAGCCTCTTATAAATAAGAGACTTATGAATTTACAATTTTAACAACTAAGAAACTTAAAAGATTTGTATGTAAAGACTGTTTATATAGTACTTTGCTTATCAATCATTGTGTAAGAAGTTCAGCTATGATTCAGTATAAATACATAATGATATTATTGTTGAGAAGTGATGTTCTAGCTGCTTTTATGAAGTGAGATAGAACTAGTGTCAGAGACTGAGTAAAAACTTTATTTACATTAACTGCAGTCAACATTCTTTCTACTTCTTTTGTAACTCTCTCAATCAAGATGTGCTCATAAACAACACAGTTTAAAGATTTCACTAGACAGCATAATATAACATAAGTATTTACTTTCTTTCAATAAATTATGAGCTCAGATTAGCAAGAAGCTTCTTAAAGAAAGTGCATACTTTTAATGTGATGATAGCTGAGTATGTTAACTATTGAGGTTCATAATCAATTTAGCTTTAGCAGTATTACTGATTATTAAGATTTATAATAAATTTAACTTTAGCAGAATCAGCACACTGATGATAGCTATATATGTTGATTATTAAGATTCATAGTTAATTCAGCTTTAACAGTATCACTAATTATTGAGATTCATAATAAATTTAGCTTTAGCAGAATCAGCATTTTGCAGCAGTTAAGTATGTTTAATTTAAAAGATTTACAGAGAATTGATCTCAGCAAAAATCAGCATTTATAATTGCTCAGAAAGCACTGTTCTGCAGTAGCTGAATATATTTAATTTAGAAGATTTATAAAGAATTAATTTCAGCAAAAATTAACATTTACAGTCACTCAGAAAGCACTGTTCTTCAACAGCTTAATATAAGTTATTGAGATAAATAAGCATTACTATCTTACAAAATAAAAGATATAAAAGCTTTTTATTTGTTTTATTTATATTATCTTTAATGTATACATCATTATTTTTCAACACAGACTACTTCACAAACATATCTAAGTACAAAAGGCATCTTGATGATACACTAAAACAAGTACACATCTCAAGTCTCAAAATTAATATCTTTAATCTTCTTTATTCACTTCTTATATTACATATCAACTATCATCATCATGAACTTCAACAACTTCTTTACAAAGCAACAATTCATCTCAATTCTTACTTGCAAGAACTGCAATCAATGATTTATTTTTATGAAAAGATAATTAATAAAAAAAGATCTATAAAATGTTGTTGAAGTCTTAGCAGTCAATATGCTAATCAGTAAATTTTTAAATTCATTTTTTCTCAGCAGTCTTAACTTTAAAAGTCAGAAAACTGATGTAAAGATCTTATATTAATTTATTATTTACATAAATATAGATAATTAAGAATATCTGATGAACAAAATCAGCACAAAGAATGTTTAAGATATATTAAAGTTTAAGTACAAAAAGAAGCTGTAGATGACTGAGAAACAATATATAATGAAATTTGTTGAATACAAAATGTCAAAGAATGTATTTATTGAAGAAGCATAAATTTATTTAAGCAAATTCAGTAAAAAGATTGCTGCAACTCAGTTTGACATAATTAAGTTATTTAAATCAGAATGACAATTTTAGACACTGCTTTAAGTGCTATTAATTAAATATGTTGTGATCTGTAATGTCATCAATACTCAGAATAATTCAGACATCAAGAAAGATCTATAAAAGCTTTAAAAGAAAGAGATACAGCTTAAGACTGATAAGATTATTATTGTTTTGTGAATAAATAAACAGAAAAAAGATTAATGTTTAATGAATTAGAACTGCAGTTTATTGAATTACTGTACAGTTAATATTAAGCAACATTATTACAGATCATTCAGCTCAGACAGTGATTATTTTTTTTGTTGCTTTATTAAGTGTTTTCTTTGTAACAACTCTTACTTCATTAAAGATTGTGAATTTCTTTCTGATATTAAGTGAGATGCTTAAAAGAAGATAAATAAATTAACTGTAATTAAGCTGCACAGATTGACTGCAGTTAAGTTGTATTAGAAGTCAGTCTATAAAGAAAAAGAAAAGAGATACAAAGTCTTTGATGCAGAAGTCAGTGACAATAATGATGATGACTTCTTCTTTAAATCTGAAGAGAAAGTTAACAATGAAATTGCTGCTTTATTTAAAAAGACTGTCAGTAAAATGCTTAAATCTAAATGAATTGTAGACTTTAAATTCTTTTCATACATAACTGATTAACTTTAACTATTTAGTGATCTTCTTATACAAATGAGATGTTGATGAATTAAAGTTAAAAAAGAACATTTATACTCTCATTATTATGAAATGATCATTATACAAGTTAAATCAGAAAATTCTATAAGACTGAGTTCAACACTTTATGTGTCTAAACTTGAGATCAATCTTCTGTCAAGAAAGCAAATGTGCAAAATAAGACTGCATAAAAGCTTTGATCAACACTGTCTTCAGATGTATGATAAGCACAGTAAAACTATAATAAAAGTATCAGAGTGAGATAAAGTCTATATAATTAAATACATTGCAAAGAGTCTTAATGAATTTGTTTTAATATCTATAATGCATACATCACATTCAAAGATTATCTTTTCTGTTGCTGCTTCAGATGCAAGCTTACATATTTAAATTTATGAACATAATCTCATGACTAACTTCTTAGACATCAACACTGTGTCATTAAATAGAAAGATTAAGGCTTACAAACTTTAACACTGATGATTTGCTCATCTTGATTTCACAAAGTTACATGATTTTCACAAGATAACAATTCTTAAAAAGTCAATTTTCATTGTTGAGAACAACAAGAACATATATGAGATTTGTGCTCTAATTAAGTTCATCAACAAGTAAGATCACACTGTAAGCAAAAAAAAGACTAACATTCTCATTCTTGTCTTCATTAATATATATAACTCATTATTCTTGTCATTTAATGAATATTAGTACTTTCTAAAGATGATAGATAATCATTCTTAAAAGATATAAATAATATTGCTGAAGCAATATAATGAGATCTCACAGACACTGTAAGAATGATGACTGAAGACTAAACTTTAAATTGATGCAAAGATTCTTGCTGTATAAAGTGACAATGAAATGAAGTTAAAGTTCACTTTAAACAACTAATGCAAGTCTCTTAACATTACACTGTAATACACAGTGTTCTACATGTCAATTCAGAATGACATTGTTAAAAGAGTCATCTGAATCACTGAGAACTCAGTGCACATCATAATTAAAGAAATATAACTGTCAATAAAGTTCTAAGTGCAGACAGCATAGACAGATGTTTATCTTTATAATTAAACAGCAACTAATTTCTTAATTAATAGCAAGCAGATAACTCTCAAGAAAGCTTTCATCAGTGTGAAGTCATTCATTAATTACATTTATATATAAGAATGTAAGTACTACAGCTACATTGATCTTAAGTTATTATTTAAAGATAGATGCAATAAGTTCATGAATTAAGAACAAGTAAGAGTTTTTATGAATTACATTGAGAAAATCACAAAGCAGTATTAGCTTTAAGCTTCAGATCTTAAATACATCATTAAGAATCACACTGTAAAGTTTGCTAAAGATAAAAAGAAAGACACTGTTAATTTTAGACTGTAATGATAAATGTTAAATGTTCTTTTAGACAGAAGACTCATTAAATGTTTATAGAAGAAGTTAATCATTGTGAAGATTATAGCTTTAGATCAGACATTCATGACTTAAAACAGTAAGATACAGCTTAACTTGATTACAATTAAAATTAACAAGTCTTAAGATAAACAATATGAGATCAAGTTGACTGCAGTTAATCTAGATGAGTTGTTAAATAAGAAGATCAACACTGATTAAATTAAAACAATAACACTTAAAGAAGTCAGAATCTTTCTGCACATTAAGATCTTAAAATAAAAGAGAAATAACAATGACAACAATTAAGATGCAGATGAGTTCTTAATTAAAATATTAAAAGTTATGCTGACACTTACAGCATTCTTTATAGACAAAAAAGACTTTATAATTAGATCTAACATTTCAACATCTGTTATTTATGCTGAAGCAGTGAAAGACTCAATCTGAGAAGAAATGTAAAAGAATATTATTTATGCAGAGCTGACAGTCTTGACAATAAATGAAATATAAGAAAAGACTGTGTCATCAAGAAAAGTCAATATTATGATCAGCAAATAAGTTTTTAAACTTAAGCTAAACATCAACAGATTCTTAAATAAGTTTAAAATAAGATTTGTGACAAAAGACTTCTTATAAATATACAGTGTTGATTACAAGAACATTTTTGTTCTCATTGTTAAGTTTAACACTCTGCAAGTCTTTTTAACTATTGTTGCACTTAAGAATTTAGAGTGTCACTAAGTGAATGTTAATAATATCTTCACAAAATTCTTTCTAAAGAAAACAATCTATATAACATTTTCTTTTAAAGTCAATATCACATTTAATCATGTTCTGCACATATTGTGCAGCCTTTATGATCTTAAGCAAGTCACACAGAACTGATATGAACAATGTGTCATTAAACTACTTAAATTAAGTTTTCATCAAAGTAAAACTGATCTCTGTTTTTTTCTTTACAGCATCAAAAGAATCATGCTGCTTCTTTATATAAACAATATTATTATAACTTTAATAAATCTATCACACATTCTCTGATTCAAGCAAGCTCTTGTGAATGTGTTCAAAGTTAAGAACTTAAAAAAGACACAGAAAATTCTTGACATTTAAGTTATACACAATTGCAAAATGAGAATTCTGTATCTGAATCAGATTCATTACATAAATAAGATATTAAAGAATCTTCATATGTAATCTGATAAGCACAGAATCATCAGCATTTTATTTAATAAATATGACACTTCTTGTTCTGCTGACTTAACTGATTAAAGAATAGATCAAAGATAGTATTAACAGATAATTGAAAATTTAATGTATACAGCAATTTATACTTAATTAAACATCATCTTTACACTAAATTGATTAAATCAATATTTCAGCAATTCTGCAGAGCATCATGAACACACACTTAAGAAACTACTATGATATGTAAAATCAATTATCAATCTCAGCATTATATACAGCTTTAATGAGAATTAAGTAATGCTTAAATACTCTGACTTTAACTATGCTTTGAACAAACAGAATTAGAAATCAATTCTAAAATGTATTTATATGCTTAAAGATGAATTAATGTTGTGAGTAAGTTAAAAGTAAAAGTTCATCATTATTTTAATTACTGAGACTGAGTACATAATTATGTCAATGTGCATAAAGATTGAGATCTGACTTGAACAGATGTTAAGAGACATAAGTATAAGCAAATATCTTAAAGTCAATTTATATTGCATAAACATTCAAAAGAACAAAGCTCATTGAATATCTTTATTTATTTAGCTTAAAAAAGATAATCAAGTCATTTTGATCTTAATTAAGAATATATATATATATGAACAGTTAAAGCACATCAATATCTTCTATTACAACATCTGCAATCTGCATAAGCACAATTAAATTCAGATAAACTTTATACTCAGTTAAGAAATGATTGCTGATGAGCTTATTAAGTCTCTGTCTAAACAGATCTTTAAGCAATTTATTGAATTTATAAAACTCATTATTAATGATTAATTAAATTCTTAAATGATTTGTTGAACTCTTAATGATGTATTTAGTCATCTGATGTTTGTCATCAGTGAGAGTCAATAAATACAGTCTCATTAAGTGAGAATGTTGAGAAATGATGTTTTAGCTGCTTCTATAAAGCAGAATAAAATTAATGTCAAAAACTGAATAAAAACTCTATTTATATTAACTGCAGTCAACATTCTTTCTACTTCTTCTGTAACTCTCTTGATCAAGACATGCTCATAGACAATATAGTTTAGAAATTTCACTAAACAGCATAGTATAGCATAAGTATTTACTTTCTTTTAATAATTATAATAGTTGTCTTTTCTTCTATATGCTGATTCTTCAGTGCATTGATGTATCATTAACATTATAGATACATTGTAATTTTGTGAAATCAGATCAGCAAGATGTAAGCAATAATTTATTTAACATTCTTATGTATTTCACTTATTGTCTATCTCAGCTAGACTGATGATCTTGTGCAATACTTTAAGTTTGTTACATTCAGATAGATGATGATTCAGCTTTGTTTAACAGTGAATAATACATAAAATATAAACAAAATCAACTTTTCTTTATTCTTAAATCAGTTAAATCAGTGATCTCTTTGTTCAGTTACAATATATAAGAAACTCTTTCTCATGTATAATTTATACTCATTTCATCTTCAACATCTTAATATATCAAAGTCATAGCAACTTCATGTCTTTAAACAGCACTTTTCTCTTGTAACACTTTGTAAACAGCACAATAATGAAAGTGTAACAACAGCAACATCATAATCATTAAGAAAAATAAAAGAAATGTTCTTTCTGTTATATCTTTCATTAAGAATTCAATGAGATTGTTAATAATTTCTGTACATATAGCATTTAAGACATCAACACATTTTAACAATGTTGAAGTTTAAGAAACACATTCATATAAATATAAAGAAACACAACAAGAAATCTTCAGATTTCTGTTGTTCTCATAATTAGATGCTGTCTGTCAACACAATCTTAAATATTAATAAGTTAATAAATTCATCAAAATTGATTCTGAAGATTAAGTCTGCAAGAATTAAGTTAGTTAAGAATGCAATAAATATTATAAGTAACATTATTAACATACTTGCTCTGCTGAAATGAAATGCAGAAATAGAACATGACAAAGAAGAATATTAAGTATGAGAAATATAAGTGTTGTTAAATATATAACTCATGATAGCTGTAACTAAAAGTGTAATGCTCACTTTTGATAGATTATGAGCTTGAGTTGATGTAATAATATTAAATATGTATTGACTGTCTTATCTGCATAAGCTTAAGATTATAAATTTAAATTATGTTGTGTATACATTCTTTTCACTCATGAAAAGCTAAGTAAGCAACATATGAGCATGTTGACTGATCACAGATTAAAAAAAGTGTTAAATATATAATTTACAATAGCTGTAACTAAAAGTGTGATGCTTATTTTTGACAAATATCTTAAAATAAATTTATTAACAAAATGTCTACATAACAATGACAAAATATATACTCTAAATAATGTTATTACACAGAAAAGACAGCAGCAGAGACTCTGTTGCTGCATATAAATGCAGTTATATTTATTTAATCTTTTTAACAATGAAATGCTATCTTTTCACACTCTGTCTCTGCTTTCTCAAGCTGCAGATGAGTCATTGTTAACAGATTTAATTGAAAATGCTTATTCAATAATTATTGCTGCATCATTAACATCATAAAACATTATCTTCAAGACATAATTAATCTGTAAGAAACTTACTGCTCAGAAAAGCATTAAATTTAAAACTATAATTAATGAATATTTCTCTGCTCTACATTATATATTATATTTCTCTTTTACAGTAACATTATCACACACATTGCATCTCAATTCTGTTTTTATCTCAGTCTTTAAAAGTGTCATCAATTCACAACATTATATTCTTAACAATTTCTTTATCTTCTTATTTACTCACACTGACATCATCTCAATGTCACATCATAATCATTACATCACTAATAAATTAAATTCTCTTTATTGTCTCTGCTGTTCAAAGCATATCAGCAACAACATCAGTTAATGCAACATTGTTAAAAATTAAAATTGCAACTATTATAAAACACTTTAAAAACTGTGCAACTCAGTTTAACAGAAAGTTTCTTGTCATCTTATAATGCATTAATGATAACAGATCTTTGCATTCTTTAACTGTTAAATTAACAACTTATATACACTTATTAATTATATTGTCATTATAACAATTAATAATGTCTATCAATCTTGACTTCAGCATTATCTTAATTGTATATAGACATCATTTATTAAGTATGTCATCATTTACATCATTTATGTTGCAGAGCATCACAGCAATCATTATAAATTTGTAAAGATTTATAATTTGTTGTTGCTTATAATTTAAAAGCAGTAAATAGTCACTGTAATGCAGATATTTATATTAAATATCTTTCACTTTATAATTTATTCTTTTAATTCTCTTACACTTTACTGTCATCATCATGTTACTTACTTCACTTCAAATATAAACTTTTCTCTCTTCAATTAAGTAACAACATCTTAAAAAGCTCTTACAACTTAACACTGTAACTCAGTTACTTCAACAGCAATTATAACACTGATAAGCAGTTACTGTTCTTGTCTTTTACTTTTGATAGTGATGTAAATGCAGAGATGACAAAGTGATTTAATAATGTTTTATTGATGTGTTAATTATATTTTAACTTCATTTCTTTTAGATAATACTATGTAGAATATTTTCAATAGAAGTTTTTAATTTCTTAAATTTCATTTATATTTATACTTTCTTTCTATTCTTACATTATATTCTTATCACAACACTTCTGCATCTCTTATATTCTCTATTTAAAGTCACTTATTATATTCTGTTAAATACTTTATTCACTTAACTTCATATTGTAACTGTTCTTTTCTTTATCTCTTACTTAAGATCTCTTTAATTTTATATTCTTTCTTGTTGTTTATAAGATTCAGAGAGAGCAGTTTTGAAAAAGAATTATTGTTTAGATAATGTTTATGAGACTTTAAATATAAAATATAAAATACATTATAAATTCTGTAATGAGCAGACAGAGCCAGTCAGTATACTTGTTTATTAATAAGATTGATAATTTAAAAAGACTCAATAAATTTATACAACAGTTTCTTACTTAATTTGTGTAGACTGAGTGTAGAGTCAGGTCAAGTCAGAAAAAAGTGCACCTGACCTGAACCTGCACTAGAATTCAGGTTGAGTTGAGTCAGATTCATGTACAGATCAACTCTATCTACAATCTGTGTGAGTACTCACATGCGGGTGAGGCTAGCCATTATGGGTAAGGTCAGGGCTAGAGCTCAAAAATGTGAAAGCTTATTGATATATTAGTCATAATAAATTACACCTTAACTAGCCATATAGGGATAAATTACACGGTCGCAAGATATATTACTGAATAAGTTACGAAAATCATGACTTTTCGCGAAGGTGCGTGTTAGAAACACACATTAGTAAGCATGTGTATGTGCTTACTAAGCGCATACACATGCTTACTAAGACTATATATAACTCACAAAAAACCCATGACCCTACACAGGTCAGGTCAGGTTAACCTGCACCTGACTTAGCTGAATAAAAGTTAGCTCAACTCAACTCAATATCTGAACCCAACTCTGATCTGTGTGACCTATAGGCAACCCGTGCACTCAGCCTAAATTTGTGTTGCTTTAAGTTCTTGATGAACAATAATATTAAATTGTTAATGTTGTAACTTTTTTAAACATAATTTTTGTCAAAGTACTTAACTTACACTTTCACAGCAACTTATCATTGCTTTATTATTGTAATACAGATTTTCTTTATTTACTGTGCTCAGTCTTTTGTTACTAACATCTCTTCTTTATAGACATTGTTCTCAATGTATTGAGTAATTCTTAAATGATAACTCATTAATATCTTAAATAATGTTTAACTAATTATTACATATTTTCTGTTTGCATATACAAACTCTATCATTAACAAAAAGAACACTTAGTCATCTTGTTCTTTACAATAATAATAATGTAAATAATGTTCTAGAATTTAATTCTGTCTTTTGATTTAATCATCAATTTATAAATAAAAGATGATGCTTAGTCTTCACTTTATTTAAAGTTAATAATAGAATTCAGATCAATATATATTGATAAAAATTGATTTTTAATTTAAGACAATATCTCTGAGTTCTTCATAACAGCATATGATCTATTCAATATATATATTAGCTAACTTGATTGCAGTGAATTTTTTAGTGATAGAAATATATTAAATCATCTTTGTAAGACAATTTACAATTATTAATATAAAGTCATAAACATTAGCTTCTTATCTGCTAAACAGCAAGTCAGTGATTATATTCATTGTTATTTTCTTTTATGATTAAGTAAATAGTAACAATAACTGTAATTTATCATATAAGCAGTATCTTAATATTTAAACTCTTAAACATACAGTACATAAAGCAACATATTCTTAAACATCATTTGTCATATTAACTCAATAATACTTTCTAAACAGCAAATTGATTATTCTGTTTACTTCATAATGTTCTGTTAAAACATTATCATAATACAGCTTCATAAGCTCATTCTTAATGACTTCATCAAATAGTATGTATATCTTGCTCTTGTAATGAAGTAATTCAGTGAAATTAAACATTCATAAACTATTATCAGTGTCTTGATGACTGCAGTTACTCTGTGATTTTAAGCCTTGTTGCATCTTTATTATGATATTACTATGTGCTCATATCAAACCATAGCTAAATTTCTCACACAATGATTGATAAGCAAAGTACTATATAGACAGTCTTTGCATATAAATCTTTTAAGTTTCTTAGTTGTTAATCTTCATCAATACAAGACTTTAACATTGAAACTTCATTGAATAGCTGTCATAATGTAGTGTCTCACATTGTTACATACCTTACTCATCAGCTTCTTATAGATAAGAGACTTGTGAGTTTACATGTCTCAATAGTTAAGTTAATAAATATTTACTTACAGCTTTAAACAGATACTCAATGACATTCTGTTGTCTTTTGATTAAGAAAGTTAAATTTAGCTAAAACACACTATGAAACTTATAATCAAGAATTGTTGACAATTGTGAAGACATTTAAACACTGATGACACTATCTTAAGAATAGTCATTATCTCATTGAGATACTCATGAATCACAATAATCTATAAGAATTTATGAATGTAAAATCATTAAATAAAAGATAAGCACACTGAGTTATGAGGCTAGCTGCTTATGATTTCATAATTATACATTAATTAAAGAAAACAAATCTCACTAATGTGCTGTTGAGATGTTCTGACTACAAAGTTGAGAAGAACATAAATAGATTACTGTTAACATTGCAATAAAAGCTGATCACACTATCTTAAAAGTTAAAATCAAGCATTACTGCTTTAATTAGTCAGATTAATGCTTGAAGCTTAAATTTGCAAATTACATTGATTATTTTATTAAAAGAATATTGATCAAGCACTTAGACTGAAGACTATAACTGTTAAGAATAAGTTAACAGAAGATTTAGAAAGTTTTTATTTAAAAATGAATTGAAAAATAATAATTATATATTTAATTCATCTATACACAACATAATAAAAGAGCTGCTTAATTCTGTTGCTGAAACTACTGATTGCAAACAGTTTATTTTATATATGTTGATTTAAAAAGTAACTGATGACAAAACAATATATAATAAGAAGTAATCACTCTTTCTTGAACTTATTTATCTCTTATAGAACACTGATGTTCTAACAGTAAAGATGTAATAAGACTTGAAATCACAGAATAACTGCAGCTGTTAAGATATCAGTAACAGTTTATGAATGTTTAATTTTATTGAACTACTTCATTACAAGAACAAGATATATATATTATTTAACAAAGTCATTAAGAATGAGCTTATAAAGCTGCATTATGATGATGTTTTAACAGAACATTATAAAGTAAATAAAATAATTAATTTGTTATTCAGAAAGTATTATTGAGTCAACATGATGAATAACATTTAAGAATATGTTGCTTTGTATACTGTATGTTTAAGAGTTTAAGTATTAAGACATTGCTTATATAACAAATTACAGTCATTGTCATTATCTATTTAATTATAAAAGAAAATAACAATGAACATGATCACTGACTTGCTGTTTAGCAGATGAGAAACTGATGTTTATGACTTCATATTGATAATTGTGAATCATTTTATGAAGATAGCTCAATATATTTCTGTCATTAAAAAACTTACTGCAATCAAGTTAGCTGACATATATATTAAATAGATCATATGTTGCTATAAAGAACTCAGAGATATTGTTTTAAATTGAGAATCAATCTTTATTAATGTATATTGATTTAAATTCTATTATCAACTTTAAATGAAGTGAAGATTAAGCACTGTCTTTTACTTATAAACTGATGATTAAACTAAAAGACAGAATTAAATTCTAGAACATTATTTACATTATTATTGTTGTAAAAAATAAGATGACTGAGTGTTCTTTTTGTTAATGACAGAGTTTGCATATATAAATAAAAAATATGTAACAATTAGTCAAATATTGTTCAAGACATTAATGAGTTATTATTTAAGAATTACTCAACATGTTAAGAACAATGTCTGTAAAGAAAAGATGTTAGTAGTGAAAGACTAAGCACAGTAAATGAAGAAAACTTATATTATAATGATAAAGTGATGACAAGTCACTGTAAAAGTGTAAGTTAAGTACTTTGACAAAAATCATATTTAAAAAAGCTACAACATCAGTAATTTAATGTTATTGTTCATTAAGAACTTAAAGCAACACAGATTAAGTAAGAAATTGTTGTATAAATTTATTAAGTCTTTTCAAATTATTAATCTTATTAATAAATAAACATACTAACTGACTTTACCTACTCATTATAGAATTCATAATGTATTTTATGTCTCATATTTAAAGTTTCATAAATACTATCTAAACTGTTAAAAGTAAGCATCACACTAATAGCACAGCTATTGTAAGTTATATATTTAACACTTTCTTTAACTCACAATTGACTCATGATCAGTTTGTAGATATAAAGAATGCATATAGATAACAGTTTAAACTTGTAATCTTTGAGCTTACTTTCTCATCATGAACTTAAATCATCAGTAAGATAATCTAAACACATACCTCTCTGAGGTTTTAGGCAAGTTGCAATCACTACACTAACTTGAGCTCATAATCTGCTAAAAGTGAGCATCACACTAATAGCACAGCTATTGTAAGTTATATATCTAACATAAACAATAATTCTTTATCAGAACTGTCTCTTTCAGATCTCATAAATAATGAGAAAGAATACAAAATTGAAGAGATCTTAAATAAGAAATAAAGAAAAAAACAGTTACAATATGAAGTTAAGTAAGTAGAATATCTGACAGAATATAATGAGTGACTTTAAGTAAAGAATATGAGAAATGTGAAAGTGTTATGACAAGAATATGATGCAAGAACAGAGAAGAAGTGCAAATATAAATGAGATTTAAAAGATTAAAAACTTTTATTAAAAATATTCTACATAGTATCATCTAAAAGAAGTGAAGTCAAAAAAATACAATTAATATATTAGCAAAATGCTATTAAAATCACTCTGTTATCTCTGTATCTGTGTTGCTATCAAGAGCAGAAGATAAGAACAGTAACTATTTATTGATATTATAATTGCTGTTAAAGTAATTGAGTTACAGCATTAAGTTGTGAAAGCTTTTTGAGATGTTGTTACTTAATTGAAGAGAGAGAAGTTCACACTTAAAGTGAAGTAAGTAACATGATGATAATAGTAAAGTGCAAGAAAATTAAGAAAATAAATTATAATGTGAAAGATATTCAACATAAATATTTACACAACAGTAACTGCTTACTGCTCTTAAATCATGAGCAATAACAAATTATAAATCTTTATAAACTTATAATGATTGCTGTGATGCTCTGCAATATGAGTAATGTAGATGATAACATACTTAATAAATAATATCTATATATAATTGAGATGATGCTGAAGCTGAGATTGATGAACATTATTGACTGTCATGATGACAATATGATTAATAAATATGTACAAATTGTTAATTCAACAGTTAAAGAATGCAGAGATCTATTATCATTAATGTATTATAAGATGATAAGAAACTTTCTGTTGAACTGAGTTGCACAGCTTTTAAAGTATCTTGTAATAGTTATAATTTTGATTTTTAATAATATTACATTGATTAATGTTGTTGCTGATATGCTTTGAACAGTAAAGACAACAGAAAGAATTTAACTTGTTGTTGATGTAATGATTATGATGTGACATCAAGATGATGTTAGCATGAGTAAATAAGAGAATAAAGAAATTGCTGAAAATATAATGTCATGAAGTGACAACATTCTTGAGAATTGAGATGAAAATGAAATCAGAATGCAATGTATGTAATGACATTACTGTAAAAGAAAAATGTTGTGTATAATGTAAAGCAGAAAGATGTTCATTAATTGTGATCTTAGATTTAGTACTCTTTTAATTAATAAATTTTTTACAAATTAATTATACTCTGAAGACAGTGTTCTGTGATGTTAATGATGCAGTGATGATCATTAAGCAAGCATTTTTAATTAAATTTGTCAACAATGACTTATCTGCAGCTTGAGAAAGCAGAGATGAGATGTAAAAAGATGATACTTTATCATTAAAAAGATTGAGTAAAAACAACTATATTTACATACAACAGCAAAATCTTTGCTGCTGTCTTTTCTGCACAACAACATTATTTAGAGTGTACATCTCATCATTGTTGTGTAGATATTTTGTTAACAAATTCATCTTAAGATACTTATGTTTCTTATACTCAATATTCTTCTTTATCTTATTCTGTTTCTGCATTTCATTTCAGCAAAACAAGTATATTAATAATGTTACTTATAATATTTGTTACATTCTTAACTAACTTAACTTTCACAGACTTAATCTTCAGAACTGATTTTGATGAGTTTGTTAACTTATTAATGTTTGAAATTATGTTGATGAACAGTGTCTAATGATGAGTGTAATAGAAACTCAAAGATTTCTTATTACATTTCTTTATATTTATATAAGTGCATCTCTTAGACTGCAATATTGTTAGAATACATTGATGTTTTAAATATTATATGTACAGAAATTGCTAACAATTTTGCTGAATTCTTAATAAGAAATACAGCAAAGAGAATATTTCTTTTATTTTTCTTAATAATTATGATGTTATTGTTGTTATGCTTTTGCTATTGTGCTGTTTACAAAGTATTACAAGAGAGAAGTGCTGTTCAAAGACATGAAGTTGCTATAACTTCAATATATTAAGATGTTGAAGATAAAATAAATGTAAATTACATGTGAGAAAGAGTCTCTTATATATTGTAACTGAATAAAGAGATCATTAATTTAACTGATTTGAAAATAAAGAAAAGTTGATTTTACTTATATTTTGTATATTATTCATTGTTGAACAAAACTGAATCATTATTTATCTGAATGCAGCAAACTTAAAGTATTACATAAGATCATCAGTTTAGCTGAGATAAACAATAAGCAAAATACATAAGAATGTTAAGCAAATCATTGCTTACATTTTGCTGACTTGATTTCACAGAATCATAATGTATTTATAACATCAGTGATATATTAATGTGTTGAAGAATCAATGCATAAAAGAAAAGACAATTGTCATAATATTACTATATACTCATATCAAATCATAGCTGAATTTCTTACACAATGATTAATAAGCAAAGTACTATATAGATAATCTTTACATATAAATCTTTTAAGTTTCTTAGTTGTTAATCTTTATCAATACAAGACTTTAACATCAGAACTTCATTAAATAGCTATTATAACATAGTGTCTCACATTGTTACATATCTTACTCATCAGTCTCTTATAGATAAAAGACTCATGAGTTCACATTAAATTAAGAAGAGATGAATTAAGTTGTTTATTTATCTTTATTGTGTCAATTATATTGAAGAAATGCTGTTAAGATTCTTGCCTAACTGATTTTTGCAACTTTATCTTTACACATTTAAGAACAGCATCAGTCTTCTTATACATTTAATATATTTTAGTTTCTTCTGCTTGCACATTCTTTATAGTGTCAGACTCTTCACAAACTTTGTAAATTAAATGATCTTGTAACTGTTAAAGCTGTATAATTTCTGAATCTGTCTTAAGAGCATTGATTTGTGTGAGAATAAGCTTTGTTGAGATTCATAAATTAACATAGTGACTTATATGTATTACTGCTTTAAAGAGAGTAAAGAAAGAAGAATACTCAAGAAAAGCTGTTTGTACATTACACTGAACTCACTTATTAATATATGCTTAATAGATCTCAATATCTCTATAAGTCATAATCTGCTGAAGCTGGCTCTGAGTTGCAATAGCTAATGCATATTAATATAAAGTATTCAGAAGAAGCATCTCTTAAAAATATTTATACATATCATTAATTGCTTTATCTATTTCTCATTAAATATTATATACACATAAAATCTGCATGAATCCTGCTGCAAAGTCTAATCACTGAAGATAGTAAAGATAAATATAATAATATAAAGTCTTGACATCTAATGTCTAAATCTCAGTGATAAAGAGTTCAACTTAACAAAAAACTGAAATTTTTAACTTCTTTTTTTTTCATTAAAAGTGCAAGCTTCAGCATAATGCCTTAACTTAAGTGCATAAGAGTTGTTTCACAGATTTGATCTCAGATTTAAATGCATTGTTAAGAATTGCAAGAGCAATTATAAGTATGATTAAATTAAAAATAAAAGTATTAACTTCAGTAAGAATGTAGATTTTATTAATTAAACATTAATAATTAATTAAGAACTGAATATATACAGAGATATCTACAGCTTAAGCTTCATCTTTTATTCTTTTATATATTTAAGAACTATCTTCATTACAAAAACATCTTAATTTTTATCTGAATTTAATAAGAGAACAAAAGTGACATTCTTATAACAGAGAGTCTTAATCACTTTTTAATTTAAGTTAAATTCATTCTTTTTGTTAATAGAGTTCTCATCATTCTCTTAATTAATATAATATTTTCATTACACTCTTCTATTTATTATTTTAAACATCAATGTTCTTAATTGAGTGACAATGTATACAGAAAGAAGTAGCAACAGAGTGAGCTGTAATTGTTGTTGCTCATTGAGAAATATTAAAGTGTTGAGAACTCAGTAATGATGAAGAATAAAAAAGATATTATTAATATTTATAATTAACTTTTCTTGCATCATTATATCAAGATCATACTTTCTGATCAAATACTCATTAATGTACTATAATAAATTTATTATTTATCTCTTTATACAAAGAATGAATATAATTCATATATTATTAACTTCATTCATTATTTTAGCATACAGACTGTGATCAACAGACTTTTAATATAATATATATTATATTCTTCAGTATTCATAAAGACTGCTTTTCTTTTATATTTAAGAATAAAAGTTTAGCATTTATTTAAAGAACATCATGATGTCTTTTTTAATACAATATACAAGAAGATTAAATCTATCTTTTTTAAAAAATATGCAATGTCTTTTTTCTGATCAGCTATCTGCATTTGCAATATATTCTGAAGTGTTATCTTATTCATTTTGTCAACACTGTGAAGATATTCTTTTTCATAAAATCAATATATTTCTTCTTCATCATATCTTTCTCAATGAGTTGCTTTCAGTGTCATCTGTAATGTTCAGCAGAATGTTAAGATATATATTTTTTTTATTTACTTTAATTGCTCATCTTCTGTGTTGTTTTAATGAATAGCAATAACTTCAACAGAATGAAGACATCTTTTTATAAGAAAAATTAATGTTAAAAGTCAATTAATATTGACTGAGCAAGCTAAAAGAGCAAAGCATGTCAAGAAAATTTGTTGTTGTTTAACAGAGAAAAAGTTTGATGATTATAAATGCTGAATAGATTGCTACTGATTGAAAGAAATTGAGAAAAAATTGTTTTTAATTTAAGATAAGACATAATAAAATATCTTGAGTCAGGACACTAAGTTATTTGTGATTACATTCTTACTTAATTATAAGTATCATGAAGATATGGTGCTTAGCATTCTAGAAAAGGTTCTGCTTAAATTGACATTAGAAATTTCTCAAATCTGATGGAAGATTTTCCAGAAACTCTCGTTGAGGGGTAAGATATAAATTACCTTACTCTTGCTCTCGCTGTTCTTGCGCCTCGCGCTTTGTGGCGTCGAAAACAGAGTGGCACCACGTGACGCCAAGAGCTCGCTGCCTGCAACACCCCCATCCCTCACCGTGACTCACAAATACAAAGACCATCAAACAAACAACATCAGCATCGCTAAAACATCGTAGGCGATTGACGGACTACCCGACATACTGCATAACCTCCTTCTTCTGCCTACAGCATAAGGAAGGGCCTTGGACGCCCCAGCAAGCCGACCATGGCTCTGACCGGATATACCTTCCAGTCCCTGCCCATCATCCAGCATGTCGCGCACAACACCCAACAGTCTCCACCACCTTTGACCGGCTCAGGCTTCGAATACATCGATTCGAGTCTGAAAATACTGGCCAGGTCGTCGGTGACGAAGGATGAGCTCGAGGCAAGGCACGCTCTTCAGGAGAAAGCGTTACGCGGAGAGTTCCAGCAGCAGCGGAGATTCACCGACTGGCAGGCACAAGAGCAGCGGGTGTATATGGATGGCCAGTTTGAGCAGGTCAACAAGAAGTTCGAGCAAGTCAATCGACGGTTCGAAGTGGTCGATGAACGATTCGAGCAAGTGAATCGACGGTTTGAAATGGTCGATGAACGATTCGACAGGCTTGAGGCACGTTTCGATCAGATGGAAGGGAGGGTACACAACTCTCTAGTCCACAGTTCGTGGGATGAGATTTATCTAGTGGGAAGCTTCAATCCCTTGGCTCCACCGGGGAGTAGGTTTCGGATGCCCGAATACTTTCCGAACAGGGTTGTCAAGTTCTGGAGATTGAAAGAGCCTCGAAACGGTTAGTAGACACAAGTGTCCTTACTTGAAGCCGTATCTCACATCATACACAGTCCAGAGGCTGTCTGAACTGCTTAAGTTCTTCAACACCCAAGGCTACCAGAGGTGGGGTGCATATGATATGGACAGTAGTAGTGACGATTCAGACTCGGACGAATCTTCCGCAGGATATAAGACATTGGAAGCGGCGGTTCGTTCACAGCCTGAGATTGCACTACGAACACTAGCTACCCATCTTGGGATGAACTATGACCGAGTCGCCTACTCCATGAGAGCAGCCGAGCCCGAGTGGCAAGTTAGGAAACAGGTGCGCTCGAAGCGGTTCCAACACGAGAGTGGAGAGCGGCCAATGAAGCAGACCAAAAGTACCCCACCACCAGCAGTACCCAAGATGACGATAGAAGAATTGATGAAAGACAAATCGACGACGAAGTCGCCTTCGCTAAAATCAGACGTGTTGGGCTGGGCAAATTCATTTACCGGGGTACCTCCACCCGAACCTGTGCAGGTGATTAGGGATACGGGACCGTATGCGGCCAAAGCAAACGTCTCTCCTCCGGAGCGAAGCAGCAGAAGGTCACAATCGCAGTCGCGGAAATCGTTAGAACCTAAGGAGAGGAGCGAGGCGAAAGTAGCAACTAGTCCGTCACAGGTAACAACAGAGGAGATTCCAGAGTCAGAACGGTTGGCAATCGTCGAGGCGCTTCTTAAAGAGAGACGGGAGGAAAGTGCACAGCCAAGGTCGAATTTTGGTGCAGATTGAAATGACCGCTCTGCTGGAACAACGGCTCCACCTTCCTCCGTCGGTATCCACGGATACTGGGAACAGCGGTCAGACTTTGTCAGAACGTCTTTGCTGCTATTGGGGAGTTCCTAATTGGACGTCAGTCAACAAAGTCCATAACGTTATCACCATAGCCATACCGACATGCACCCTAGGATACGGCTCGGCTCACATCGCTGTTGGTACTCTTCAGACCGCAGCCGCGAGCGCCTTCCAGTCTCTGCGGTACACAAAGCATGCATAGCATCGGTACGAGATCGACCCTTTAACAGGGAATCTTATTCCTTGTCAAGCACGACCCTAAGTACTTACCCTACAAATCCATACCGTTCATCAGGGTCTCCCTTTGCTGTTCAACGGCATATTCATCCTACGCCACGACCCTCAACCGAACCGAAACTACAACCCTACAACCTTTACCACATCCGCCCAACACTATCTCCTATGCTCCATTTCCAACACTAGGTCGTAACAAGAGCCATTGCTACTCGGTTCCTTCGACCGCGTGGGCTTAGGGCTCTCCATTGGCGACCGGCGAGGTTGGAAATCGGATACACCAACCGCTGTTGGGTGGAGAATGGATTTATTGCAGATTCTGTCAAAAGAAAGAGTGGCTAGGGGGTCTTTAAGCACAGCCTCCAAGCACGTCTGTAATCGCAGTCGTTGTGTCGATACTCTGAAATAGCTCACTATCAAACCAAAGTCTTGAGGCTCGCGATGTGATTGTACCCGTACCGTGCTGGTCCAGTAAGAAAACAAATACAACCGACATAACTCCCATTGCCTCCCTTTGGCCCCATCATCCATGAGTCAATAGCTAAAGATTCGACTCTACTGCCCCCAATTTTGACTAAGCATTTTAGATTCGTTGGCCTTTAGCACTGCCAGAGCTTACATAGACGATATATACTTAGATGAGGCTCAGTCATTCATCAATCGGTCGGTTAGCTTAGTTGGTAGAGCGTGGTGCTAATATCCCCGTCACTTCGACATGATAAATACGCCAAGGTCGCGGGTTCGATCCCCGTACTGACCAAAATTTGATTTTTGCTTTTTACCAACCCTCATTAGGCAAGAAAAGAAAACAAAGTAAACTAAAGGTAAGTAAGCTTGGGCGAAGGAAGGGGTGGAGGGAGGTCGTCGATTTCCTTTTTTACGTACTGTCCAACAGCTGATTATGGCTTCTTGAAATGTTGATACATGAACGAGTACGAAGTGGTCATGTCCGTTCAAACAAATCCTTTGAAGAAGGTGCCTGCCTCCCTTGTCGCCTCGGATTAAGACTGTGTTATGCGAAGGGGAAGAACCAACGCCATGATCGAACGTGATGAGATTGAGCCATGACTAGCTACATTTTGGATTTCTCTAGATTCTTTTCCGGTTTCTTGCCTTTGAAGCCGGACCTGGTTGAGAAGAAGCACCGTGGAAACGAGTATTGTTACAAGCCGAAGACACACACACAACCGTGATCTCCCATTCTTCCTTCCCTTCCCTTTCCGTTTGTATCCTTTCCGGTACGTTCCCTTGGACGTAGCTTTGGAGCAAAACATCGCGCCCCTCACGTCTCGGTCGTGATAGGCCCACTGCGCCCACCACGAAACCCTCCCCTCCCAGTGCCGGTGCGACTTCTCGCCCCTTGTGCACCACCCGCATAAACACCACCACCACCCCGCCCGCGTCCAAAGCCCCTACCCCGCCCGCGTCCTCGGAAGCCGCCTCGATAGCCGTTATCGACACTGCTGGCGCCAAAGGTCTCGAGATTTTTCTTCTGCTCTTCGCCGCGCCACTCCCTGCCACCTGGTTTGGGGGCATTGGCGTCGTCGCGGTCTTTGCTCTCGCTGGAGATGTTGTCGAAGAAGGAGGTCGTCTTGTTATAGCTTCCTCCGGCGGAGGGAGTGACGAGACTGTGCTCGCTGCCTTTGCGGCCGTTGACAGAAGCGTCGGAGGAGCCGTTGGTGGCCGGAGCTTCGCCGGGTGTGCCGACCGGCGAGCCGCTGGCGATTGCTTCTTTGACCAGGTCCTGCTTGTTGAACTTTGCGTTCGCGGACTGGAAGTCGTAGTCTGTGGTCGGGACTTCGACCTTCTTCGTCTGTTCGTGGTGACGGCCGCCACGGTAGCCACCACGTCCTCCACCCCTGTTACCAGCAGCATATCCGCCGGTCCCGGGCTGTCTGGAGTGCCGGATATGCTCGTGCGTCCTCATTTCATCGACCTTCTTCGTCAAGTGCTCGATCCCATCTGCCGGCTGCCTTTTTTGGCTCGGTGCGGGAGGTAGCTTCGCCATTGCAGCTGCAACAGCGGCAGTCGCAGCACGAGTTGCATCCTGCAGAGATGCTGCAGCGGTTTGACTTGGGTGGCTCGGATCTGACTGCAGGCCAGCGTTGGTGCTGGTCTGAACAGTATTCCCAGAGCTAGCTTGAAGTGGGCCTTTGGAGGTGGCAGGCTTGATTTTAGGGCTTGAAAGTGGTACTGCTGGCATGATATGGCCGCTTTTCGGACCCGTTGTCGCGAGCTTACCTAGAGACACAGGCACTTGGGCTGATGAAACCGTTGGAGGGGCGAGGGCTGTTGCCACATCCGGCTTTGACTCAATTGGTGGGGTTGGCCCTTTCTGGATTGAAACCGGTAAGACCCCGGGCACCGGCGTAGTCGACTGACTTGGTAATTTGACTGCAACCTTTTTCTCTCCCGGAGACTGTTGCTGAGACTGGGACTTCTGCTGGTTGGGCGCCGCGGAAGTGGTCGAGCGAGGCTGTGGCGGTTGCTGATGTGACTGTTGGGGTTGTTGAGGTTGCTGAGGTTGCTGACTCTGCGGCCCTTGCTGGCGCTGTTGGCCTGGAAATCCAGTTGACATTTGAGATGGCATGAACTGTGGATGTGGTGGGAAGCCCTGCCCGGGCGGTGGGTACCAGCCAGGCGGAGCGCCATATGGTATTCCTGGGAACCCTGGGCCAGAAGGGAAAGCTTGTGGGCCACCTGGCAAACCAAACCTGGGACCCGGTGGAGGAGGGTAATAGTACGGAAAAGGTGGAGGCTGCTGGAATTGAGGTGGTTCCGGTTGACGTTGGTGAAAAGGTGGGGCTTGAGCTGTTTGTTGAGTTTGATAACTTGGCGGTCGAGAGCCACTCTGTGAATGTATAGAAGGATTAGCATAGACGATTTTAACGATTGAGCTCAACTATGGAGGAGAAGGAGGTGGTATCAGAAGGAAGGCAACGGAAATCTCCACATGGTTTTGCGCTCTCGGAGTAAAATGAAGGTTTACATCCGAAATATTTCATCATCTAAGCTCGTTCAAGGCTAGTACAGCCAATTCAAACATTTCGACGGGTATTACGAATGGAGATACGCTTACCCCAAGGATCGCAGGATCATCCGGCACCTGCGGAGGCTCCGGCGGCTTGTTTTCTTGCGTCGGTTCTTGGATCTTGAGGTCCTTCACATCCTTCCCTCGGAACACAATGTAGTCGTACACATTGTCCGAGGCCGCGATTTCCTCCGCTGCATTGTTGCGGCGGCCTTCGGTGCCGTGGGAGACAACGTGCTCCAACGCGACTGTCGCGGCTTCAGAGTTGATTTCGTGGAGGGTACCGACATAGCTGGGCGTGTGTTAGCCATACCAGCGAGCATCATGAGCAATAAAGGAAAGCTGTATACCGAATATCGCTGTTGGATATCAGAGAGATGCGCGAGCTGTCGTAGGCCAGTCAGTTACAGCATCTACAGGCTGAGTTGTGCTTGATCGCACTGACCCAATATATTCGGACATGGTGAGATGTTTCCGGCTCAGACGCACAGGCGTAGATAGCGGTGCAACAAGACTAGATTGTTATCGGAACATCGAACGTAAGGTGATTAGCTGTAGAGGATTGAGGAGAGGTAACGTTAGGTGTTAAGTTAAGTGAATTGAGGCTCAGGCGGCTCATTTGTGAAGCTGCTAACTAGCGTCCATAATTCAGCAATCCTGGTAACCTTAATTATGCAAATGTATGCAGTGAATCGACGACAGCCCTAAGGACGATTTACCTTACGATCATATAAATTGAAGGGCAGCAAGAATGGCGACACTCGCGTCAGGGCAGTCTAGTGGTCAGGTCTTTGAACGAATGGAGAACTACCCTTGGACTGAAGACGCCGAGTTCCAAGGCGGCCTTGCAGCCATCCTAGGCCCAAGCCCTTCACCAGAGCAAGCCCAAGAGCTCACTTTACGGGCAAGGTGCTTCTACTATGCAAGGTAGCCTTCACAGTTGATCACCGATACTGGACCGGAGCTCATAGTCTCCCAGAAAGTTTGAGGTGCCTGTCGACTTCTCCGCTTATAAACAATGGCGGCTTCAGCACAACTACTCCGTAGTCGAGACCACCTCGAATGGCATCTCTATCAATGGCACCTCGACCGATGCCGAAGGCCAGAATGAAGCCGTCACTCCTACGAAATCGTCTGCAAATCCACCGGCACCATATCCACCTACCTTCTCCCAAATCGTCGACCTGATATCGACGGGGCTGCCGATCCCTGGTATTAAGGACATTCCAGATACGGTTCTTGCTGGCCAGGAAACTCAACCAAGCACTGCGAAGAGGAAAATGCCGTGGGAGAAGGCCGAGACCGAGGCCATGGGCGGAGTACAAGGGGGACAGCGAGCTGATGGTTTCCACGAAGGCACTCTATGAAGGGAAAGATTGCTCAGTGCGGCAGGGCTTGATGACCACACGCCGCGGGCAATCTTTCCATCTGAATCATCGTCGAGAGACGGCAATCCAGCGTTCAGATACTAAATCTGCCGCTGTGGGACAGCCGCGAAAGCCCACATGGCCGAGATTGAGGCTGAGAAGATCTATCGAGTGAGATCTCTTGCTCATGACATTCTGGAATCATTACTTATACCCTTCGATGCCGCTTGTATGTAACTTCCTTCCAGAAAGCTGAGGCAATCGAAAAATACCTCTGAGCGACTCCGATAACGTGTTCACGACCTACTCATTTCAACACTCATGCATAGTCCTTCGACTCGGAACAATTTATTATCTTATTAAGCGGACTGCCGATGTATACGGTACGTACATGTTGAGTAGAACTTGAACGCTATTATTCTGAACCCTTCTCATCAAGCGGCTGTCACACGAGCAATCTCCCTTGTTTGAGTCGATCGTACATACAAAATACAGGATATGCTGCTCATTAGAAGGTGCAAGTTTGTAGATAGATTTTCCTGCCAGAAGACCCATCAGCTGTGCATACAGCAATGCCCATCAGTTTGACCTCAGGTGCTGCGAATCTGCCATGACCCTGCATATTCCAAGAAGGACAAGGGTAGCAAGGCCCCATGCCGGTATAGGAACACACCACAGGTTGTGAGTTGGCGAGGAATATCGGATTTTTGTAAACGAATGAGATGATGCGGCTATGAGTGTACCAACGAGGGGGTTAAGACAGAACCAGAGAGTACCCCATACGAAAACGTCAGATAATCTGGTAAATTGTCCATCGTAAGCATTTGGCAAGGTATACGAAGAGCACAGAAGCTTTAGGCGATGCTTGGATCCGCGACCATAAACCTAAATGGAGGTGAAAGCCAAGACACACAAGCTCGAAGAACAAGCCTGAGCCCCAAGTGCTTCTTGATAGCTTGCGGTCTGTCGAGATGATGACGCATCAGTTTCAAGTCTTTTGTAGACCTTAGCGGAATGGCCCGTTGAAGCGATTGTTGCTGCCGAAGCGGTTGACGGGTGGTGCAAAGGCAGGACCAGGACGAGTAGCAGACGCCGGGTTGCAACAGAGCATGCCCACTCGAGAGCCGAATTTGGATCCACGGAGTGAAACCATGTGTTTACTACACCACCATTAGCAGCGCAATCACGAAGAATAATTAGATCGTGTCCTACTGACCGAATATGCGTGGCAACGATGTCACGGTGTTGTGGATTGGAGTGGGTCAATATGTACTGAATGAGGTAATTGCCGTATTGGTCGCTTGCAACTTTTGCTTGTCAGTAACTGACTTTGTGGAGACAAATGAAAATGAACGTACTATCAATGAGAGGAATGCGTGGACGGTCGGAACGTCCTTCACAAACTCGGGCGAGGTAGCGTTCGAGAAAGTCCGCACCTCCGATCTTGAGGCATTTCTCGACGACCTTGGAAGCAAACTGATCCATGCTGTACTCGGTAGCGTAACAAAGGACGTGATTAATAGCGTGACTACGGTCCGCTGGCAACCCATGCTCGCAGATATGCTGAATGCACCAGTTGCCAAACTGTCCGTGAGCAACAATATCGATGCTTGCGAGGACCTCGTTGATGCACGGACGCTTCCAGATTTGGTTAGTGTGTGGAAGCAAAAGGCTCGGCCATAGCATACCTTATCTTCTTCAAGACAGTTCTCGAAGATATTCTGGACAACAAGACTGCCAGTCTCTCCAAGAGCGACTTCGTGCCACATGCCACGCAGCGCCTCGTTCACGTACTTCATGATTTGCGGCGGAGAGTCACTCCAGCGTAGCTCGAAGAGTTTCTGCCACACGTGGCATGCATAGCGGTGAATGACCGTCTCTGGAATTCGACGGAGCAACTCGTGGACCATGATGGCTTTGTAGTCCTCTGGCACAGAGTCGAAGGCCTTCTGCACGACGTGGCAACCAAAAGCGTCCATACTAAGATTCAATGTATTTCCACGGATTGCATTGGCAATAGCAATGACCTGTTCGGGGGTGCCATGTTCGAAGCAGCGTTGAACGAGGAAATTTCCAAACCGGTTCACCATCAGCGGATATGCCTGGGCTACGATCGCTTCGACAATTTCGTACTTCTGCTCGATAGTGCCAACTTTGAGTTTCTGCTGCAAGAAAATAGAGGCTTGCTGGTCATTGTTGCACACGATCTTGTCGACTATATACTTCCAGTTGCAAGTAACGGTTCGGTCCAACAGACGACGATAGTTGAGAGGCTCCATCGGCGAAACGTACGTCTGCGCGGGCAAAGCAGGAGCCTAAACGGCATCAGCAAGAGACTTAAGATACTGTAGGCTTCGTAATCTACCTGAGAGTTCCAGGGAGTTGGGGCGTTGTGGCTGGCAGTGAACTCTGCAGCAGTCGGGGACAAAGGTGTTCCAATCGGGCGAGGCTGGTAACCCACAGGGCCCTGATATGCACCCATCGATTGAAATGTAGGATTCGCGCTCATGCCATCACCACCAGAACTAACACTGCTAGCATACGTGCCTAAGCTGGTGTTTCGTTGGTTATAACCAGGGCCCATCCGGTTAGGCTGCGTGTTCGGGCGCCGAAGGCCTTGAGGAGGTTGGAACTGGTTGAAATCGCTCATGAGCCGACCATCACCGCCATATACAGGCGTTGGCGGTCCAGTGTATGTACCGTGCTGCGGTTGATGACGGGGAAGCATGAGGGGCGGCGGGACGTGAACCTGTGGACGGTTAGGCCATGCCCGACCCGCTTCTTGGCCCCAATGGTTGGTGTTGGCGTTGTACTGCTGATTAATAGGAGCAGCCAAATCGATACCGTAACCAGTTCTGGCGGGATTTGCCCAGATACCATGAGCTCGATTGTAAGCTCCAGCCGACAAGGCGTCCGAGATATCAGACTGAGTGTCATCTTGTACTCCCCAAGCATCTTGCCGATCGGGCAATGGCCTGGAGGACGCGTTAAAAGCACTCTGCAAGCTACTGATAGTATGCTCTGTAACATCGCCACTATGGAGATAGTCCATCTCAGACGGAGGACCCATCGCTTGGTCGAACGTGTGCTTGATAACTCGTGTCTGCGAGAGCTCCTGCTCTTGGCGTGCAATCTTATCTTTGGCAGCGTTGAGTTCTTGCTTCAGGCGAGCCAATTCGACGGCTTCAAGCTGGACGGTCTCATCGTCGTTCCCTTGAGAAATCGCGGTAATGTCAAAAGAGTCCGTCGCTGGGGTCAATTGGACAGAGCCATTGGAAGAGCTATCGTTGTCTATATGAGCAATATGTTCGTCATCCAAGGATTTCAGAGCCTCCTTCTGCTTGTGGAGCAGGGTCTGCTTCTCGGAGAGTTGTGCAAGGATTTGTTCCATTGGAGTAGGGTGCGTAGCATTCTGGGAGGTAGAAGCAGACTGCTCGAGTTTCTGCTCCCAAGATCATCAGGACTGCTTTTGGTATATTTGAATTTGGTATGGCTAACCTTGTAGAAAGAGGGAGCTCGACTGCCAGGCTGAGATTGTTGATTTCCGAGCTTCGACGTTGTCAAGGGAGCCGGGTTATCAGCGGAGTCACTGCCGGGATTGAGAATCTGTCAAGTGTCACGCGACAATTAGTCTCCATCGTGTAGCTGAAACGAATGTTCAAACCCAAGAGAAGACTCACAGAAGCTCGTTGAGATGTAGTGGCTCGTCCATGACGTTCGGACTCGTTCTCCTCGTGGATCGAGAACTTGCCGGAGGCTTTACCAAGAGAACCTTTGGGCTGAACAGTTGACATGTTGAATGGCTGAATAGAGCGTCGATAGGAAGAAGTGCTGCAATAAATACAAATGGGCCTGAAAATCCTAAGAGAAGCTGATAGAGCTTTGTACGTGTAACGCACGCGTCCTTGAACGGAATCCAGAGATATATCAAGATGGTGACGTTTTGAATGATGTAACCAAGGCGGCGAATGAGGGTGAGCCAAGTTCTGGTGCACTTAAGAGAGAGAAAAAAGGTACGAGTAAATAGAGGAGATATTTCAAAGGGATTGAATCCCAATTGGATTGGGTTGTTTGGGCAAGATGCGTCTCGAAGAGGAGAAGGTACGTGTTAAACGAAGCTCTGCAAGGTAAGGTAGAGAGCGGTGAGGAAAGCTTGGGTAGCTTCCGAAAGAACGTTGGAGCACTCTCTCCTCTCTCCCTTTATTTCAGTACCTGAACGTCCCTGCAAATCTGATCTGGTATGGGCTGCCAAGAAAATCACTCGAGATGAGTGAATGCGGTTGCTAAGGTAATGACAGTGTTGGAAAGATGAGAAAGGAAGGCGAGAACCGAAGAACTCCGAATCTCACCACATGTGGTTACAAATATTTGTACAGCACGCGTTAGGGTATCTCCGGGACCGCGCCAAGAGATTGTCGACCCGCGAATATTTAAAGTAAGGTAAGTATAACAACGGTTCCTGGATCAGCCTCAAAGTTTTGAACATGCAACGGTAATGATACCTTATGGATCATCTCTGTTCAAGTGAGATATGAAGCTTTTGTAACATTCCAGAAATGATCAAAAAACCCCATCGCAAGTGCACCTTGAGCTCCTGTCGACAGGCACTCCTTACTAAGTATCACGAAGTCTGCTTGCCCTACGCCAGTCAACATCGGGACAAGTCGAGCAGCTTGGCCAAGGCCTATGTCATCCACGCCCCAGACAACTAATTCCAGCCTCTCCTCCGGCATTGGACGAAGAAAGACAGCGCCAAGGCCTTTGTCCAAAGCGTAGAAGAGGTTCTTCCCGGATGCATCACGCACGGAGATACCCGAGCCATGCTCGATGGAGATAGGATAGCCATCGAGCTCTGGGAGAGCCGGTTCCGATCCGAACGCCACCCTGATGACGTTTCCAGTTCCGCTCGAGGCTTCAACGTTCTGGTCCATGATTATAGAGTCGGCACCAAAGTACTGAAAGAGGTTGCGGGTGATTTGGACCGAGACATTCTGGGTGTTCTCATCCTGGTTGAGCACGGCGAACCTACCGTGCGGGTTGAGGATGGCATTCATCGCTCCTAGCTGACGTCCACGGCGTTCTTGTATGTTCGACGAGCGTTGTGTCATATTCAACCTCTAGCCTATGTCAGGGACAGTTTATTCTTGTCTAAAGATCAGCCAGCTCACCTGCCATATGCCATCTGGCAGCCTTTCGAAAATGTCATCACTCTCATGCACTCGCTCTGAACTGAGAAACTCGGGGCTTTGATCGACTTGAAGACTAACGTCAACTGGAAAGAGATGAGTTAGGTGGAATCGGCGAATGTTTCCCGTATGGAGGATCCAGATGCTGCTGGAGGGAACCCTTTGCACATGAATGCTGCCATACTTTTCTGGAGCTATCAGCTGGTCCACCACAATGCCACCTCTCGATCCCATATCTGCAGGGTTGGCGACCACGATGGAGAATTGCATCGGCAGCGCTGGTAGCGTCCGGTGTCTCTCAAGATGATACTGGTAGAAGTCTCGGAGTGGACCCGTCGTCATAACGCCATCGAACCAATGTGCGGCACCGGGCAGCTCGATGTACTCAGAGAAGCCTCCAGCTTGAGAGATTAGCTGGTTCATACGGCGAGAGTGATATGCGGGTACGTTGTCATCTGCACCTCCATGCTGCTGCAGAATTGGGATACCGGCAAAGTTCTCAACCAGCAGCTCATGTCGATAGCTATTCATCGAGGCTAGATTTATCGCTGTGATGAAAGGATCTGCTTCATGCCAAAAGTGATACGGTACGTAGGCTGATCGCTGTCAGTGCTCTACAGGACAAAGACAAGGACATTCACCTTGAATCGAAGAGTACCCGGACACCGCAGCCGCAGCGATAATCTTATCAGGCCTATGGGCGAGTGCGTACCATACGCCTTGGCCTGAAACTGTGAGTCCCTCACCACCTACGCGGAGAGCCACGTACCTCCATTCGAATGGCCGCTCACTAGCCATCTGTTGGTATCCACGGAGGGACCCTTCCAACCGACGGCGGCAGCCCATATAGGGATTGCTGCTACCGCAGCTTCTACGTCAGCGAATCCCCATGTATCTACTCTTCGTCAGTAATAGCCATGATGTTATGGACCAGAACATACGCCAGTCATCCGCACTCCAAGGCGTCACACCTGTTGGAAAGACAATCCATGCATCGAGATCGGGCAAAACATCCAAAGTATGGCGAACTTGGTCACTATCTGCTTCAAGGCCGGCTCCATGAAGATTCAGAAAGACAGGGAGTCTGTCCAAATTGTCTCTATAGGACCCAGCTCCCGGTGATGGCGGTCTCAGTATTGCATACGACACGATGCCACCACTATGCATGAAGGTAAATTTATGAGGCTCATATATTGACAGTCTCTTGAGTCTGAGGAGAATCACGGAAGAAAGGCGCTCCCCATGCGTATCATCAACGGCGTACTTAATCCTGAAAGAAGAGAGCTGCGCCAGGGACTGAAGTACACGAATACGAAAGGGTAATGGCCTTGTTTGCCCAGGCGCAAGACTGAACGAGCCATTTCCAAGTAATGAAACAGAGAAAAGGTCCTCCACGGCAGTATTAGCAAGCGTCCTGCTTCCCGAGCAGCAATCAGACTTACGTCAACAGACTCAATACCCAGAATGTGAATCCAAGTTGGACCATGATTTCTCACTGGAATTGATGCCAGACTACTCGGAAGCTTCCCATCAACGATGTCTGGAAAGATACACTTGCCCTCAACGACCGTCAGAGCACCTGAGGCGACTTGGACTTCAATCCTGGCCTGGACGGTCGGATCTCCAATACCACCCATGACACGAACATCACGAAGTAGCCGAACATCTAGGCGGTGCTGTCCCGGATCGAGAGTAAGGACCAGTGGCGCCCTCCGGTAAGAGTATAAGTCTCCCCCGAAATAGGACTTCCCGTCCAGCCAAAATTCGAGGACTTGATCCGTATAAAGCAAGACAGACTGGCGATACCGCGAGTTGAGGGTTAGGGTCCCACGAGACCAGGCCTGGAATTGCAGAGCTCCCCAGCCATAGACAGATTGCAGAGAGGACCAGTCCACTTCCGGAAAGTTGACGGTAAGATACCCGCTTGAACCACTTGCAGACCTGTTTATGTCATGCAATTGACGGCGCGACCATTTAACGGTCCCATTGCTAGAAAGTGAGCTTCTGAATGTAGCATTTGCATCATACTCAAGTGCTCGGAAGCCGCCCCTGGCCTCTAAGGGATCAGCGCCCCACGTTGCCTCTGCAACTGTATCAGTGTCATATCATCTGCTCACCCTGACCGAGGAGATCACACCTCTTGTACCAATCTGAAATGGCCCGAGGACCTCCCAGTCTATAGCGAGGTCAATTGAGACCCCGCTATGTTCATTGCCATCCTTTGTGGCCGCCATCACCACCTCCTGGGAGGCCATCGCATTATGAACTGCAAGTAAAGAAGCACGAATGGAACACAGGCATTCAATGTCGTCGTTATACCCATGCTAGATGGCTCAGTCACAATATCGTCTCAGGATTCATACAACGGGAATGGCAAAGGTAACTAACCTTGGTCTGTCGTTATCCAGGCCTAATTGGGGCATGGTGTTGAGGCCTGTGACCAATGCATGACTAAGCCTACCAAGACATCACCGTTGGTAGTGTAGTGTCAACCTCCTAGAAAGTTTTCATGCTCAAGTAATTCTCCTTTACATGTATAACAATCAAGTCCATGATACATGATAAGTATTAAGACTCAGTTCACACTGCTTTAAGTATATTTTCAAAAGATTATGATCCTAACTGTGTATGTGTATTGCGCAATTCAATTGATCTTGTTGTTGTCAACAAAAGTCATTGATTTCTGATCATCATCAATACAATGATGATACTCTTTCAAGTCAACGTTCACTGTCTTGAGTGCAGAAGAAAGTTTAACTCATATTGCTGTATTCAGTACTGACCAACCCGAGTTTCGGGTAGATCTGCATCCCATTTCAAATCAAGGCACTCCGCAGCCTGCCAAATGAGAGGATCTGTAGATCTCAGCATAGGATGGGGCGGACGCCAGAGACTATCTATCGGTACACCAGCTAAACTCCCGCGCTCAAAAAAGACACGACGTAGAAAGAGACCTGGCAAGCCCATCTAGCACCGCCAAAAGAACGACCAGAGGCTCTTCTGCAGCCCATCGCTAAAGACACAAAACCCTTACTGCCACAACGCTTCCAACTCAGGCAGCTTTCGTCTTGGCCATCTCCTGTTCCCTCGCCCTCTTCTTCTCCGCCCACTCCCGACTGGCCTGCCTCCCTCTGACCGCAGCCTCGGCCCTGGCTTGCGCCAAGTCCTTCATGCTGTTGCCATCCTTCTTCGGCTGTTCACCCGCTGCACTCTCCCTCTTGGCCGGCTTGGCCATCAGACTCTCCCTCGCGGCCTTAGCCTTCTCTTCCTCGTTGTTTCCAGTGGTGGTGGTAATAATCGTAGTAGTAGTCATCTTCTTGACAGCCGAAGGCCTAGCAGTTGAAGACAAGACCGCCGAACCCTTCACTGTTGGCACCTTGACAACAGCCACATTCGACACCCTCACCCCTTTTCCTTCCTTTCCGCCCATCGGCTTCTTCCGAATCTCCTTCTGGTTCTTAACGCTCTTTTCATCCCGCTCCCCCTGCAATCTCATCCGCTCCTCACGCTGCAGCCGCTGCTCCTTCAGCTTCGCCGCGACGGCTTCACCAGGGAGGGTGAACGTTGAGCGTGTGGGGGGCTTTGTGGATTTGGTGGGCACAAAGATGCTGGACCGGCGCTTTGCGGCGGCAGCTGCGAGGGAGGAGGAAGCGCGTGGTTTTGCCGTTGGTTTTGCTGCTGCTGTGCCGGGGTTCGTGGGATTACTTGCCGCTCTTCCGACTGCGGTATTTGAAGTCGCGGTGGTGATGGTGGTTCTTTTGGTAGAAGTGGGCTTCACAGCCAGAGCCGAGGAGTGCGCGATCGGCTTCTTCTGCACGAAGGGAGCGATCTCTGCTTTTCCCTCCCCATTCTCTGGAACTTCGTCCTTCCTGCCGACTACCACGGTCTCCACTGTGATCTTCTCTGTGCTCGTCTCACGCCTCGTTTCGAGCAAGGAGGGCGCCGTCTTGACAGGGGAGCGCGTCTGGGTGGCCTCTACGAAAGAGTCTCCTCCTTCCTGCTGCTCCTGCTGCTCCTGCTGTCCCTCTGTACTCTCCTTCCCTCCCTCCTGGCCAGCCTTATGTTCCGCTTGCCCCACGACCGTCGCCTCACCGATTACCTGACCGCCGCACGGCGCCTTGTTCTTCGCCTTCGCCTTCTTGCCACCCTTCGCGCCGCGTAACTTCTTCTGCGCGGCGCGCACGGCGGGCGAAACGGGCGTGATGGGGCTTTGAGCGTCGTGCATTGGGATCTGATGTATTTCTGGAGGCGAGGATTGAGTTTGATTTTAGCGTCTAGTATTGATCATCTCAAGGGAGGGGCAGACCGAAAACGGAGAAAAGACATACCTCCATCACAACCCTTCATCAGCTCTTCTCTCACATCCTCGACGGCCGAGCTGGTGGTGCTGGAGTTGTCGTCGTCCACCAACACAGGCGTAGTGGCCCCCGGAGCATCATCGCAATTGTAGTCATGATTGTTGTTGTCATTGTCAATACTCTCGTCGATGGTGACGCAGATGTCGCTGGCAATGTTGTTCCCCGAGATTTCTCCTAGCGGCGCCCGTCGGCTTCTAGTCAACGGTGGAGACATCTCGTGTCGAGCTTCCTGGGCAAGTGGAAGAATGCTTGATGAGCTGCGTCGAGGAAGATGTGAACTCGAGTAAGTGACTGAGTGAGTTCTGTGGGTGGGGGTGTTTTTAATTGTTCTGTGTGAGATTTTGGTTGTTGACTGGGACGCGGTTTGTTTATGGCAGGCATCTTGTTACATGGCAACCAATCAGATGCGCGTTGATTGGACTCGCGAATTCTTATGAAGCTGGTCCTGTAGTGCGCTGCACGTGTTTGGGCCGCCTTTCGTCACGTGGTGAGCCCTTAACGTAATCGCCACTCAGTCGAGCCAGCCACTCAGTCAAGTCACCTCACTGTCACTTAATTAACCCTTGTCAAAACACCTTGAATTATTGAGATTACCATCTCCCTAGACTAATTACATGAAAACTGAATTATTCATGAGCATTTTCTTTCAGATCAGCTTCACAAATTTAACTTTATCTTTTAATGCATGATATTTAACTATTTTATCAGTCAATTTCTTCATCTTCTTCTCTGTCTTCTGCATCATAGCTTTATTCTTATCAACAATAAAAATTCAGACATTTTCAATATTCTTTTATGACTATTTCTTTCACTGTTGCTTCTGCTTATCAAGCAGCTTTTAATTAATTTGCTATAAAACTGTTTTATTTGTCACAGCTGTCAGAGCTGTATCTTTTAGATTTTAGGCTGGGTGCGCAGGTTGCCTATAGGTCACGTGGGTCAGGGTTGAGTCCAGGTATTGGGTTGGGTCAGGCTAACTTTTATCCAGCCGGGTTGGGTGCGGGTTAACCCAACCCAACCCACATAGGGTCATGGGTTTTTTGTGAGTTATATATAGCCTTAATAAGCATGTGTATGTGCTTAGTAAGCACATACACATGCTTACTAATGTGTGTTTCTAACACGCACCTTCGCGAAAAGTCATAATTTTCGTAACTTATTCAGTAATATATCTTGCGACCATGTAATTTATCCCTATATGGCTAGTTAAGGTGTAATTTATTATGACTAATATATCAATAAGCTTGTGCATTTTTGAGCCCTAGCCCTGACCTTACCCATAATGGCTAGCCCCACCCGCATGCAGGTATCCGCGCAGATTGTAGATAGGGTTGATCTGTGCACAAATTCAACCTGACTTGACCCAGACCCTAGTGTGAGTTCAGGTCAGGTGCACTTTTTTCTGACCTGACCTGACTCTACACTCAGCCTATTAGATTTAAGACATATATATATAATAACAGTATCATATTTGTTATGATTTCATTCATAAACTGATTAATTTGAGTTACTGTATTAAATGTGACAGCAATGTTGACTTGAACTTTATTAAAATTCATAAAAAAGATATATTATTTGTTCTATTAACTCCCTATTCAGTCCCTATCTAGGTCTATGAGGGCGAAGCGCCTTTGCAAAGGAAAAACCCAAATGGAAAACCTTAGTCCCGCCCCGCAGGCGCTCCGCCGG
>JAABUY010000626.1_pt1 | contig 58570 bp, 64 predicted proteins | sample 5560271 | NCBI WGS metagenome assembly JAABUY01 (sample SAMN10711886, study PRJNA513374) | rock metagenome | isolation source: Antarctica rocks | place: Antarctica: Victoria Land, University Valley | reverse complement strand
AATATCAATTCTTAAGTAAATACATCATAATGTGGTAAAGTTATGAATTTTCAAAATATTACTATCGTATGAGATTTTGAGGTGGCTCGCTTAGGTGGCTGGCTCGACTAGGTGGCGAAGACGTTAACTAGCGTTATCCGCTTTAGCCCCGACATTAAATCCGGTACTTCGATGCTCAAAGAGCCAGCGCCAACGGTATCTCCACTTGGCAGGTAAGGTAGATTATGAATGTCTCCAATGTTGATACCTAAGGTATAAATATGTACTCCGTCATCAAAGGCCTGAAGTACCTACCTTAGGGGAAGTCGCTGGTTCCAGAACTGACTGTTATCACACATTTAGTGGCAGCAGCGTGTAGCAGCTTCTCTATGTGTATTTTCACAATTAAATCAATTTTGAGCATCATTTTCAGCATGATGTAAGTCTATGTTTTTGAGACAGATTACATGTACATTCTCTGCTGTCACTAATATGGTAATAACAGTCAGTCCTGGAACCAGCGACTTCCCGTAAGGTAACCTTAGGTGAGGTCCTCTAGGTATAGGTAGGGTATCAATGTTGTAAGGTAGGTAATTTGTACTAAGGTAGAACTTGCAAGTGCGGTACCTACCGTAGGCTACCTAAGGTAAGGTTTTGTACCGAAGAGGTAGGTACTTTGTACCTCAACTCAAGTCAACCAGTCAGAACCCGGGGAAAGCGGCCTCCGCTGAAGTCACCACTTTAGCTCAAGGTCTTCACATATGCATAAGGTAACGACATTCTCATGACCTTAAGGTAAGCGGTTGCCACCCGTCGGGCAAGGATAGAAAGAACGAGATTGTACTTGATCCGACCTTACTTGCTCACCCGAGACAACTGCACAATGAGCCATGGTAAGGAAGCTGCCTACTACGACACACGCATGTGCAGTGTGAACACCCTTCCCCCGCAACAGTTCCTCTACTAACTCTTGTCGTGTATGACTCCAGGGCTGCTGTCAGTCAACTTCTCGCGACGAAGCCCAGTCGAATCCTTACCTGCCTTCCGATGCGCATGCTAACTCCTCTTCGCGCGCAATAATCCCCAACCCCGACCGCGTCTCCGGAGCTTTACCGTCTCCCACCTCCTTAGGTACGCCTAGTACCTCTCAACCGGTCTCACGGGGGGTCGGCCTCGCGGAGCATTTCAATGAACCCCTTCGGCCACATGTTTGGACATCAGATCGTCTCTGGACCCGTGCCGAACTTCAGAGGGAGAGGGCGGAGTTCTTCGAGACGAGAGTCACAGGGCGGCAAGAGATATGGGGGACGCTGAAGATGGTGGTGGACTTGATGTTGGCGGGAGACCTGCAGACGGCCCAGGGGGTTGTTGATGCTGCCGGCGTCACCCTTCCCAGGGGAGATTTGACAAGTGGCGCGTACGACGAAGTGGGCAACTTTTACCAGATGCCGGAGACGGTTGTCAGTGACCCTACGAATGTTCTAGCGGACTCGCACGAAACCGTCGGTGTGGGCGCCAAGGCTGAATCAAGGGAAGACGTTGATGAGGAAGAGGTGGAGAGACGAAGAGAAGAGAAGGGTAAAGGAGTGTTGAAGACCAAAGACATGATCAAAGTCAGAGCACGATTGAGCGATAGAGGCGGAGCGGATGTACAAATTTCGATGGGTAAAGATGAAACCGTACGGGTCCTTGTGCGTAGGGTACAAGAAGCGGTGGGGGTATGTACAATGCAAATGTCCCAACGAAACCTTTATGAGAGCTGACGGGGGCTTCAGTTAGCCGGGAAGGATAAAGTCCGGATTGCATACTTGGGCAGGATTCTGAAGGATGGCGAGTCCTTGTCAGCACAGGGCTGGAAGGAGGGCCATGTGGTCAACGCCTTAGTCTTTCAATGACATGCGCGAAATGAAACGTCGTCTCTCAATCTATTTGATGCAACTGGGCTCCCTGGTCGGTGATTGTATCCTGGTGTCCCTAGCGGCGTCACCGGCTTTTGGTCTATCCTTGGGACTCTTGGAAGGTGACGGTTGCGGGCCATGGCATGGAAGGATGGGACGATATTCCGGGTACATAATTCTACCAAGCGGTGGCTGCTCCCTTGGCACTCTAGCTCGCTAAATTCGGCTCATGTCTTTATCGACGGTGTGTGGGGACCAGAGCTCGCGACGGTATCAGGTCCTACAGTATGTATTTCTAGTGTAGTGTACTATGGGTGTTGTCAATCGCGTTCAGGATTCTAAAAAAGCATCTGGGAACTAGAGTCTTCGTAACGGTGGGGAAGACCTTCGCTGTTCTATAAATTTGAAGCCTTCCTTCATAACATCAATTTAGCACCTGGAACGAGCATATGATGCCTCCTTGACTAGTGTGAATAGTCGTCGTATGAGACTCTAGGGGTAAAGCCAGCCTTAATGTTTGCACGTGAACCGGCGTTGTTGTCAACCGTTCACCCTTAAGCTACATAGGTAGAGTACCTTAGGTAATATTTCATCAATACCGTAAGGTACCTAGGTACGTTGTCTGTACAAGTAGGTAAGGTAAGGTACCTACCTTACCTTACCTATGTATTGTAATTCTGTGCTTATGTACATCCATGTTGTCGAGCTGAGCATTCAGTCAATCGCCTGATGCATACGACGAATTGAGAATATCAGGCTGGCATCATTTGGCAACATTCTGTCAGTCATGCGGACTGGAGCCGTTTGCTGGTCTTAAGATGATCAATCGCGCCAAGTGCTGGCATCCACGGGGGAGTCTTGAATGCTATCGGGGGCAATCACACGAAGATTATAGAAGCCAACTTCCGTTAATGTGCTCAGCTTCAGCACCACCTATAACATTTCCCTGACATTGCTCGGCACGATGTCGTCCACTCGCTACAACACTAGGAAATCCTCCTCACCACAATCAATACCTCTGCAAGATCTATCGAGGCCCCCGGACTCCAGAGATGTTGCGGATGAAGAGCGGTCACAGAGACGGAGCAGGAGTTTGCTTGAGCGAAGCCACCTACCGAGTGGAGGACGTACATCTGGGCAGAGTTATGAACGATTGGCGGATATATCACCAGGCCCTGGTGAAAGATATGCGCTGCAATCGACTTCGTCGACCACTCGACTCGCAATTCCTGAGTCTAGCCACCCTGCCTATGATGACGAGGCACTTTCGCCAGTGGCTTCGGAGGACCATGCCGCATTTCAGGCTGCAATGGGGTCCGTGGGGTTGAGTTTCGACGCACCTGAGCCGAGAAGGCCGAGAGGTTCATCCATGACCACGCCATCCGCAGCAGCACGTTCACTGGGGATCATAACGGACGGGGAAGGCCTGTCGCCTCTTGGCCATCACAGACGCGCACACACAACTGATAGTGAGAGCTACTTCTCGCCAACGGATAACGACACCACGCCGTTGACTGACAGTGCCCATCTTCAGCCAATAAGTGGCGCACTTGACTCATCGACTTCAAGCATGCTGCGTGACCGGAGCAGCTTTCAGAGCATACGCTTCACTGACGGAGCATCTCCAGGGCCAAGACTCGGAGACGATCTCCTTACCGCAGAAGCCGGCTTCATGAGGTCGGGAAGTACGCTAGGAGAATCGCCCTCGAACCGCTCGCGAACGCGGTCCCTGTCACCATCAGTTACAGGCGCATCCCCACTCTCCAGAGCTGGCTCGGTGGTGAGGAAGATGTCCCAACGTGTCGTCAATTTGAGCAATGAGCCTGAGATCATGGAGCAAAGCATCCGGCGAAAATCCTCCATAAAGCAGGCTCGGTTAGAAGGACCACCTTCGTTCCCGGCCATGACAGAGTACGCACATGATGAGCCGGTGAGGTCTCTCTCACCGACCGAGAAAGACCTCCCTTCAACTTTCTTTCGAGGCGCTCGAGGGACGTGGCAGCTACGTACGAGCCCGCTGAGAGGCAAAACCCTGGGACTATTTGGTCCCGAGAACAGGGTTAGGGTGAACCTCTGCGAAATGCTCGTCCACCCAGTTACGGAACCGATCATACTAGTGTTAATAGTGTTTCAAACCGTCCTCCTGGCTATTGATTCAGCGCCAAGTTACGTCAATGACCCTAGGACGGAACCCTGGAGCCATTCTTGGACAAATTATGCTCTCTTCGTCCTCTTTATCATATATACGCTTGAGATCATTGCCAAGATAATTGTCTCCGGATTTTGGTTCAATCCTCAGGAGTACAGTACATTCAATCGCTCGTTAGGATTCAAAAATGCCATCATCGAGCAAGGCCGGAAGTTGTTCGCTCCATCACGGCAGTCTACCAATCAACAAACGCCGGGTTCAATGGAACCTCAGCAGCCGTCCATATTACGGTCCTTCACTAGCATGCAGGGGGAAAGGGATCAGCCGGGTCATACTCGCCAGCAGCAGCGCGCCAGGTTGGCACGCCGAGCCTTCTTGCGACATTCTTGGAATCGCCTAGACTTTCTGGCTGTGGTCTCCTACTGGATCTCATTTGGGCTTTCTATTGCCCATATCCAGTCTGAACGCCATGTCTATGTCTTCCAGATGCTGAGTTGTTTGCGAATCCTTCGCTTGCTGGGTTTGACAAGCGGCACCTCGGTATTTTCAGTCTATTACCCTGATGCACTGACCTGCGACTGATCAGAGACATCAGGTAATTTTGCGCAGTTTGAAAAAAGCAGCCCCACTGCTTGTCCATGTTGCCTTCTTAATCGGCTTCTTCTGGCTCCTGTTCGCCATCCTTGCGGTCCAGAACTTCAAGTCGAGCTTCCGGCGTACCTGCGTGTGGTTGGACCCAGCTAACGCCAATAACTACACGCAGAACCTGGCTCCCACCAATGTACAATTTTGCGGAGGATATCTTAATGCCACTACCGGCGCGGCATGGCCTTGGCTCTATGCTGACGGCAGTAACGGTACGGAAGCTTCCAAAGGCTACCTTTGTCCACTCGGATCACTATGCGTAGAAGGCCAGAATCCTTACAACGGGACCGTTAGCTTCGACAATATACTTCAGTCGCTTGAGCTGATATTCGTCATCATGAGTTCGAATACCTTCTCCGACCTCTTGTATTACACCGCCGATAGCGACTATCTAGCCGCTGCACTGTGTAGGTACATCTGTTGCTTGGCCAGGTGGCGATACTAATATTCTCATAGTCTTTGCAGCTGGAATCGTAATACTCAGCTTGTGGCTTATGAACTTGGTATGTCCTCTTCTTCCACAAGCGTGCCTTCTGGCTTACCGCCGCAGTTGGTCGCTGTCATCACGTCGTCTTTTCAGGTCATTCGAGAAGAAAGTAAAACCAGTGCTTTCACAGCCAACGAAGAGTAAGTGTTTATGTCAATTTATACTTCCCTTCTTGGCTGAGAGTCTATAGAGCACTTCCCATGGAAGATGAGATGCAGCCTTCGCGCCCAGGTACCCTAAAGCGTGTATATGACAGGACATACTGGGTCTGGATCGTGCTAATCGTATTTGACTTGCTCATCCAATGTCTCCGCAGTACGGAGATGGAAAGCACACGGGAAATCTTCATCAGTTACGTCCCCAGCAGCTAATCCTCTCGTCAGCTAATATCACTGACTTGTAGCCCAGGCAATACTGAAACTATTGTGACATTCATTCTCCTACTTGAGATCATTATGCGGTTCATCTCCGACTGGCGAACTTTCCACAAAAGCAAGCGTAACTGGGTTGATCTAGTACTTGCCATCATCACTACCGTGCTCCAAATTCCCAAGATACATAATTCTGGTCAACTTTACGCCTGGTTGACAGTTTTTCAGATTTTGCGATTCTACCGGGTGGTTGTGGCGGTATCTTTGACCCGCGATCTCCTAGTAAGTAAGATCGAGTGCCTTTTTTTTTGGTGTTGGATAGCTGAATCTTGCAGATGTTGTTGCTACGCAACGTCACTGGCCTGCTCAACTTGATTGCTTTCGTGTTCCTCATCAGCTTTCTCACGGCCATCTTTGCTGTCCAAATCTTCCGTGGCGAGATCCCGATGACTGATTCAAGCGGCTCGCCCATCCACATCCCCTTCTTTGATATCTATAATGCATTTGTTGGGATGTACCAGGTCCTCTCGAGCGAAAACTGGACCATATTGATGTACAATGCAACACAGTACGACGTCGGCTGGAACACGGCCTGGATTGGCGCAGTCTTCTTTATCCTCTGGTTCATTCTGGCCAATTTCATCGTTCTGAACATGTTCATTGCTGTCATTCAGGAGAGCTTCGACGTAACGGAAGATGAGAAGCGACTGCAGCAAGTCAAGGCGTTCCTGCAGCAGAAAGACCTCGGTGGCTCTTCCCATGGGAACCTGTCTCTTTCGACGATTCTCAAGCTCGGCCGCGGAATGGGAAGACGTCGAGACCCTTTGGACTATGGACCAGCTAGTATGGAGATGCTACTGAAGGATGCAGTCGTCAGGGACTTTCTCGATGAGCGGCCGGAACAGCTTGAACCAACTCACCTACACGGACAGGCATCAAATACGGACCAGGGCATGGGCCAAGTGCAACCCGGGGTGCTCTCGGCCATCTGGGGCACAATAACAGGCCTTGCCAGAAATCGAGAGCCAAATCCGTTCTATTCAAGACTTCAATTCTCCCGTGCGTATCAAGACTTAGATCCAAGGACGATGGCCAAAGAAGTCGTGTCTGCTACCGAGCAGCGTAAGAAAGCTCAGCGTCGATATCTTCAGACCCATCCTACCTACAATGTGTCGCTCTTCCTGTTTCGACCCTCAAATCCAGTCCGAGTATTCTGTCAGCGCATCGTAGGACCAGGCCGAGGCAGTCAGCGAATCGAAGGCGTAGACCCAATCAAGCCGGTCTGGTACGCTTTTTCAGCCTTTATCTATGCTGCGATCGTTGCTATGGTACTCCTAGCCTGTGTCACTACCCCACTCTATCAGCGGGAGTACTTCCAAACGCACACCTACAGCGTCAAGAATTGGTTCGTTTGGTCCGACATGAGTTTTGCCATATTGTTCTCTGTCGAATCCATCATCAAAGTCATCGCGGACGGCTTCTTCTGGACTCCTAATGCGTACTTCCGAGGGTCATGGGGGTTCATTGACGGGCTCGTACTCATCACACTGTGGATAAATATTGTGACATCACTCTTCCAGGATGGCGGAATATCACGGGCTGTTGGCGCCTTCAAGGCGCTCAGAGCGCTGCGCTTGCTCAATGTCAGCGACAGTGCCCGCGACACTTTTCATTCTGTCATCGTCCTTGGTGGATGGAAGGTCCTCTCGGTAAGCTTTGATACATCCTGATATATTGTATTCTTTATTGACAATTCCAGGCTGCTTTTGTGTCTCTCAGCCTACTGTTCCCCTTTGCCATCTACGGACTCAATCTTTTCAATGGCCAAATGCAGTTATGCAATGACTCGACATCTCCAATCGACAGTCTGAAGGACTGTGTAGGCGAGTATATGAGCTCTCCATACCAGTGGAATGTCCTTGCACCGCGGCAAGTTGCAAATCCGTATTACAACTTCGATGATTTCGGAGGGTCCTTATTCATCCTATTCCAGATCGTGTCCCAGGAGGGATGGACGGATGTCATGTGGAGCGCGGAAAGTATTACCGGGCGAGGACATCAGCCACAGCCGTTCGCCTCCCAGGGAAACGCTCTGTTCTTCATTGCTTTCAACTTGCTTGCTTCCGTCTTCGTCTTGACGTTGTTCGTATCCGTGTTTATTCGCAATTATACCGAACAAACCGGTGTCGCGTTCTTGACGGCAGAACAACGGTCTTGGCTCGAACTGCGGAAGCTCCTTCGTCAAATATCGCCGTCAAAGCGCCCAATGAACAAGCCGAACCAGAGGTGGAGAAACCGGTGCTACCGCATAGCGGCAAAGAAGCATGGACGATGGCAAAGAGGCGTTACTTTGGCACTCGTTTTGCATCTGATATTACTGATGCTCGAGTTTTACCCGGAAGTGGTTTGGTGGGATCGTACAAGAGGTAGGACTCCGTCGCCCGTGAAGACTAATAGCCGGACTCACCATGCTAGATTTAATCTTCCTGATTCTTTCTCTGATCTATATTGCGAACATCATAATTCGCCTTGTCGGCTTAACCTGGAAGAGGTTCCGGAGGAGCTCATGGGACCTGTACTCGATCGTCGCTGTAGGTGGTACATTCATCACAACAGTTGCCGCCCTCTCGAATGCCAATGACAGGAATTTTACCCGAGTTCATAAGCTGTTCTTAGTCTCCATCGCGCTACTCCTAATTCCTCGCAACAATCAACTCGACCAGTTATTCAAGACAGCTGCCGCGAGTCTCACAGTCATTGGGAACCTGTTAGCTACTTGGTTTGTCCTCTTTCTGGTGTACGCCATCGCTCTCACGCAGACATTTGGCCTGACCAAGTTCGGCAAGATGGAGACCAGCAATCTCAATTTCAGAACAGTGCCAAAAGCTCTCGTACTGCTTTTTAGAATGAGCAATGGTGAAGGCTGGAACCAGATTATGGAAGACTTTGCTACAACGACCTCTCCCCAATGCGTAGTCAGTGAAAACTTCTTCGACAGCGACTGCGGGAGCGCCTCTTGGGCTAGAGCACTCTTCATCTCGTGGAATATTCTGAGCATGTACATCTTCGTCTCACTATTTGTGTCCCTCATCTTCGAAAGCTTCAGTTACGTGTACCAACAAAGCAGCGGTCTGTCGGCAGTGAGTAGAGAGGAGATCAGAAGATTCAAACAGGCTTGGGCTACGTTCGATCCTGAAGGGACTGGGTTCATTTCAAGGGAAGCCTTTCCTAGGTTACTTGGTGTAAGTCACATGATTGATCTTAATTTTGACAATAGCTAACAATGAGATAGGAACTCTCCGGTGTTTTCGAGATGCGTATCTACGACGGGGAGCACTCTGTCCGTCGTATCCTCGAAGACTGTACGGTCACAGGACGGAATTCGGACCCTTCTTCAGCCGTTGTGGATGGCGTCGACCTGGGTAAGTTAGCAAGAAGATTGGATACTATCCCGGTACACGAGATCCGCCGCCGAAGAGCACGGATGAATATCTTCTACGAGGAAGTCCTTGTATCTACCGACCTTGACCGAGGAATTTCATTCACGTCATGCCTCATGATCTTAGCACACTACAATGTGATCAGTGACAACAAGAGTCTAAGGTAAGCATGAAAAACCTCTTACGAGTCTATACGTTACTGACATGTTTCTGCCAGGCTGGAAGAGTTTCTCCGTCGTCGGGCCCGTTTACAACGCGTCGAAGAGGCTGTCCGCCGCAACATCGTGATCGGCTTCTTCGACACCATGTACTGGTCTCGCCGGTTCCGGCAAACCGTGGACGCCCGCCGTCGTGCTCGCATGACCGCAGTGCCGCAATTCGCCATCCCCGAGATCTTCGTCGACGATCCGGACGACATCACCTCGGCCCAGGAACCCGGCGGACATTCGCCACTGTCATCACCCATGTATATGCCCAGCGGCTCCAGAGCGCGGGGCCTGTCGCTGGGTGCCAGTGGTGTCGACCCATTCGCCGTAGCTCCCCAGTCCCCGACCAGAAGCCGCCGGGACTCGAGGGGCTCGTTGCCCTCGGCCTCCCACCGCAGCGACGTCAGTCCGCGCCTCTCGCCCCACACCCAGGCGTACTCCGACGGCGGAAGAAGCTATGACTTGAGCCTGGGACTCCCTCCATCGAGTCCCGTCGACTTTAGCGGAGACGGACATACCCGCAGTCGGCAGAACAGCAACGTCAGCGCGCAAGACGTCCTCGAGGTTCTGGACAACTCCGCTTGGGGCGAGAGTATCAGACGCAGTTTCACCTTGCGACGCCCGGGCAATCGGTCACCGCATGGCGGTGGTAGTGGCTCTGGTTAGTAAGTTCGGCGTGACAGCGGCGGAGGCAGGTTAGAGAAAATGCGCTGTTGGGGCGTTGCAGTGATGATGAGTCGGTCGGTCTTGGCTTGGCGTTCCGGATGGACGGATGGATGGAAGATTGCATCCCATACATACCCCTTTCGCACATTCTTCGATCTGTAGTAGCTTCTTCTTCCGCTGTGCATATCTTCTCTTCCATCTTAAGACCAACGGGAGGATCAACCGGGGCGGGGCGGGCGGGCAAAAGGTGAGGCAGGGGAGGCTTACGTGCTGGCAATTGGCGTTTGTGTGAGGCGGTGTATTCTATTCCGCGTCCGTGTCTTGCAATTGATAGAGCATCACGCCCAGCTTTGATGACCTTGCCTTGCTCGTTGTACATACATACATACAGGAGTCAGAAGCTTCGAGATCAATGACTGCCCTTCCTAAGATTGTTTTCACTGATCTCTTACCTGGACTTGTCCCGTCAAAGTCGCACTTCTAACGTGCGATGCGTCCAACAATGCTCTGTGACGTTAAGTGTCGGGTTGAGGGACCGTGGTGTCACAGACCCTTACTTGCACCTATCGTTGATCCGTACCAGCTACGACCCGCGGTCTTTCGAAAAGCTGCTCGGTTTTTAATCTAACATCATAGGTACGACCTGACGACGAAGATCCATACACCTTGGGCGTCCCTATGCACTCATTACTCATAGCCCCGCTTTCCTTCGAGTCCGACACGTTTTTGCGCGCGCCCTTCGCTCACCTCTTACTCGCTCCGGACATGGCATCGACGGGTGTTGTTGTTCGACTGCTTTTGCTCTCAGTTGTTCACCTCAACCGTATCCGGTTCCGTGTTAAGCGGGAGGAGTGGACACGCGGGTTTTGCTTGGGTCACTTGTTGCATCTCGTAAGGGGACTTCTCGAAGTGCTAGAGCGAGCGGAGTTCATAGGTGAAAAGAAGCGTTAATGATGGGGTATATAACAAAGGTTAAGTGCGTGTGGTGTGGGATCTACATTGGAGTCCAAGGGTCTGGGAAGCTACTGGAAACGGCCCTTTACGCATAGGTCGAGGTTCAGAAGGGGTGCGTCTTGATTGCAGCTGTTTGAGTGAGGATCAGACTGGGGTTTGCAGGTGGAATTATAGGTGGTAGATTCGTTTTGCACTATCTAGAGGCCAGCGAGAAAGGAAGAGGATTCCGGTATGTTCCAGAACACTCTCGATGGAACGAACTCTGCTGCTGCGGCTCGAAGCGAGATCGACACCTGATGGAAGGAAAGAAATAGCAATCGCTCCAGATAATCAAGACGTCTTTGGCTCAAAGTGCGGCCGGTCCAGAGCCTTCGTGGAAATGTCCCGGAGGTGTATGATGTGCTGATGAGAAGGAAAACTCATAAGATCGAAATGAGTTTGAGAGGATTTCCGCACGAGTGGTAAGAACAGACCGTTCGTATCGCTGTTGGCATAGTGGAAGCAACAAGGCTGGACCACCTGAAGAAAGCCATGAGACCTCAGCTCACCAACAAGGTTTTGATGCAGCGATGCTCGAGTACATACCTTCATCGCTCTCTTCTTGACAGCACCACCCTACACCCAAAGATATTTCCTACACTTCTCCGCCCCGCAAAGACATTCCGCCATCCCCTCCTCCGGTTCCCGGTCTTCCATCTCCTCACTCTCCTCCGTATCCTTATAATCAAACGTCAACTCGGTATTCGCCTGGATGTCGTGTTTCGCAAAGAACGCCAAATCATACACCTTGGGGTCCCCATTGTTATAGGAGACGGTAAACTGGCAACAATTCGGCTCGCACGAATGATTCATGAACCGCGTCGGCCCACCCATGTGTTCGCCGTCGACGACATAGAGATCTTCGTCCGGGATGCCGTAGCCTGCGGCGAACTTGTCCATCGTGTAGAGGTAGCTGTCTTTTCCTTTGTTATTCTCCTCGCGTTTGTCGGCCTTGGCGCTCGTGATGATTTCGCCACGGTAGGTGTCTATGAACTCTCCCTTTCGCAGTGATTGCGGGCAGCGTAGTCCTGTCGCTATGTTTAGTTCAAGAGGTTTTCATCTTTATGCAGCTATAAAAAAAATCTGGTAACGTACCCCAGCCGCGATTGGCGGTCTTGAAAATCTCCAGCTTGACCTGGCGGCCGTGCTGGACGTTCCGGTTCTTGCAGTTGTCGTGACAGCGGCACAGCTTGTTACATTCGAATATTGCGTTCCGCGAATCCAGATAAAAGTCCCGAAGGCAGCCGGCCTTCCGTCCACTGCAGTAGTACGGGAATTGAGGCTTGCCGTTGGGCCCTAACTCCGCCTCTCGGAGGCACTCGCACTTGGTATATTCACAGCCTACGTTACGGCCACTGTTTGGTCTGCATCCACACCCCGCCATAAAGCCATCGTCGGCTTTGGTGACGCCAGCGCCGAGCTTGCAGGTCTCGATAAAGCGATAGTGCAAAGGCGGCGTTGAATCGTCAACCGTGTTGACAAGTGTTACGGCGGGGCCGGGGATCTGGCGGAGGTGGCGAAGAAACGATGCTCGTGTTGTCTCTGCTGCTGTTATTGGGTTGAAGTCTGGGGAAAGAAGAGAGCCTACTTACCGCTTTGGGGCTTTAACCATGATTTCAACACATCTTCGTGCTGCTCTAGGGTTTCGTCCATCTCAGAGTCACCTTCAGGCCCGGACTGGTCTGTCTGTTGGCCATGTCGAACAGGGACAGCGCTACTCGAACGTGACGAGGACGCAGAGTCGCCATAGCGCTGCTTCTGCAGCTTTGAAGGAATGGAGGCGATTGCATCGATTGTATTGCCGGTAGGCTTTCTTTTGTTTTTTGTGTCTTTGTCAGGCTTCACATCCTGTGGCTTTGCATGGCTTGGTTTTGTACTGAAGCAAAGTTAGTATATATTAGCACGGGCTAGTTGTAGTATATTACTTTGTGTATATGACCAAGTCATTTTCTAAGACTCAAAGATTGTCAGTGAAATTGGCTTGAAATCCAAAATTAAGTCTGTGACTGCTGACCTTGACGTTGCTGTGGTATCCCAAAATGTGGTTAGCCTAGAAGCTTGGACCAGGGGTGCTGAACTCCATACCTCACTGTCTTCGACCAAAATCTGAGCGGAGAATTAGCCAGGAACATAGTTCTGCATCTGCCTAAAGGGAAAATTGAACTGTTTGAGACCTACCTGCTGCCTTGAAGGTTTTCTCAAACTTTCTTGAGCTTGAGTCTTTCTTGCTGATCTTTGCGCTGCATCTAACTTCATCTGTTGAGAGCACAAATTAGCATCTTCTCATCATAACTCATCATTACTTGAAATCTCTAGTAATGTATGACTGTATGTAAAGATTGACTTCTTTTTCTGAAGCTTGTAGTCTCTACTTTGTAAATCATAATCTTCTAAATCAATTAGATCAGATGTATCATGTATCAGAAAACTTACTTTGATGATGATTTGATGCTTGGTGTTGCAAAACAAAATAATGAAATGGTAAGGAAGAAGTTTAAACTCAAAGTTGTGGGTGTACTGAAAGCATTACCATTTACTGTTTTGCTCTAGTAAATGTGTTGATGAAAACGTTGATCACATGGTCATTTTAGACCACAATATGACATAATACAAGTTTTCAAATACACCAAAAATTTATGGTAAAATTTGTATCTAGATCTTGGGACATTACTATAGCTTTGCAGCACGCAGCGTTACCGCACACAAGATAGCATAGCTATCTGATACAGCTTTGTATAGCTCCCGATATAAAGTCTAGCCACTCTGCAGGAGCTCGAAAGGGCTCGTAGGCTACTAGCGCAACTCAGCCTTAACTCAGCCGAGCTTAAATGGACATCCAGGGACGCTATCGGCTCGGTTAAACTTCCTTTTATGGTATTGGCTATCTTTTATCTTGACAAGATATATCCATTGTCCAGACAGCAATGGCGTCGGATGTGCAGCAGGCTCCGTTCGTCAAGCAGCTGGCGGCTAATGGTGAGTAACGATGTTGAGACCCAACTATCCCTTGCCGATGGTCTGTATGCGCCGCAAAGTGGTGGCTATGATGCTTTCGCGTGGATACATCTGCGAGCGGAGTGGCTCAACCGCGATTCTGAGGCCTAGAAAGACTGGGGAACTCCAAGGCTGACAAGCCAAATTCAGACAGGCCAACCCGCGACAAAGCCGTCGCCAGCCTACGGACCTACTTGCAAGGCAAACAGCAATTCTCCGAGCTCGAGCTGCTGAAGCTATGGAAGGGTCTTTTCTACTGTAAGATCCAACCACCACTACCAAGACACCATCTACACTTCTTCTGCACAGCTTCAACCCAAAACCCCGGACACACCACCTTCAACCACCAATTAACCCACCCACCCCTTCCCAAACAGGCATATGGCTCTCCGACCGCCCCCTAACCCAACAGCGCCTCGCCACCGACCTCGCCTCCCTCCTCTCCATCCTCCCCCCCACCACCGTGCTCCCCTTCCTCTCCGCCTTCTGGACGACCATGGCGCGCGAATGGGCCGGCATCGACGTCCTGCGCATGGACAAGACGCTCCTCCTCGTCCGCAAATACGTGCACGCCGCGTTCGCCTACCTCGCTCGGAAGCGGTGGGCGGATCGCGACTTGCTCGAGCGGTATGTGGGGGTGCTGGCGGCGATACCGCTCAATCCGGTGGATGGGAAGGTGCCGGATGGGTTGAGGTATCATATAATGGACGTCTATGTCGAGGAGCTGGATCGGGTGGATACGCCGAGGAGTGGGGTGCTGCCGTTGGAGGTGCTGCTGGGGCCGCTGAGGGCGCTGGAGAGGGAGGGTGTGAGTAAGGCCGTGAGGAGGAGGGCGGGGGAGGCGCTTGCGGATGAGAGGCTTGGGGATTGGGAGGGCGCGAATCCGGGGGTGAAGGCTGGTGGGAAGAGCGAGGGAGAGGGGGATGAGAGTGGGGGGTCTGAGTGGGATGGGATTGATGACTAAAATTTAAGGATAGAGGGGCGTTTGAATCAGATAACCATGTTTGTTGGCACCGCATCCGATGAAATATATTGAGCAAGGGTTAGGACCAAAAGATTGCGTATGGCTTCCTGAATGACGCATAACAGAGTCCCAGGGCTCGCGTTGAACTTTAGACTCTTCTGATGAATTACATTTCTTTCGAGGGTATACAATTTGATAACAGTGGTTGAGAAACGCCAGCCTGGTATTCTAAACAAGCACGCCTGTCCATGTCCATCACGCCTTACGAGAAAAGGCCTTGGTCTCATACAGATGCCCACTCCTAGACAAAACAGTCCCTAGTCCTCTATGGACCTCTGCCTGAAACGGTTCGAATGGAACTCTCTCACCATCGATGCTGATGTAGCCATTCTTTTGACCTTTAGGGATTATCCGATACCCCGAGGTCTTCCGGTAGTTCACATGTGCCATGTCGAAGAAAGTGCCCTTCTCGACTGCCAGCAACGACTGGATTGCAGTAGAGCGCTTGATGTCACCATCGATCGTGACAAGGTCCAGATGGCCGTCGTTTGGAAGGGCCGCAGGGAAGAACTCGGTATCAGGCGCCATGTACGCCATGTTGCCGGCGTAAAAGTTGCCGAGTCTGTTGTAGGGCACCATTTGCCATCCATCGGGGAGTGTGTCATTGACGTTACCATATCTAAGATGTGGTAATCCTAGCTCGTGATTGCTTGGTGAAGGAACATTTTCTCTTCTGGCACTCGCAGGTGCCTTGTTGCTCAGTTCCGCATGATAGCGCTCCCTGATTGCGGCTTTCTCTCCGACCTCAACCTTGATGGCAAGATCGCATGGATACACGGTCTTCCTAAGAAGTCGCACCAGGATTCCATAAGTGAATCGTGCACTGCCCATCCATCGCAGATTTTCCGTGCCAAGGTCGCTCTCGGCAACGAGGCCCACAGATTGTGATAAGAACGAAAGAGTTCTTCGGTCCCCTTGCGTGATTGAGACGAGATCGAGCGGTGTTGATAGCCCTTTGACAACGCACAGAGCTGCCATGCTCGTACTGTCCGTCCCGTTTAGATTCCAACTCATTGCATTGCCAGTCCCACATGGTAGTTGCACGACAGCAAGCTTCGACAGAGCTTTCAGCGCATCATGCTTTCTGCCAAGTCCGTTGAAAACCTCATGCGGCAACCCATCGCCAGAGCAAGAAGCGATAACGTCATACATATCAGTGTTTATCTTCTCCGCAATCTCGACCGCATGTCCTCGAAATTGTGTCCGCTCGACATCGATCTCACATCGTGCGGCCGCGAATATGGGCTCAATATCCCGTACGTACCATTTGTGGGCACTGCCTTTTCCGCCGAAGGGATTGACGAGCACTTTGATCCGCTTGTTCCGTTGTGACTGGCCATATGCGCGGTCCAGAAGCTTTGCGGTCCATGCCGTTGCACGACTACGCTCAGGCTTCTCTATATTATAGTGAATAGTCGCGACACGGACGACGTTCTTCGAGGTCGGGTGAGCATAGCGAATGGTAATATCAGATTCGGAAACGTCAGCCCAGAGTATATTGAAGAAGGGGATAGCTCGAGTCGTCTTCGTTTCTGGCTGGTGTCAGTCGAGTCGTAAGCAGAGTTCCTCACGAGGCTTACTGCTCGGCACCGAACCAAAACAAGAGCTCGTCTTCCTCTGTGCAAGCCCTTCATCTGTGTTGTGTCAACTTGTCGACTTGCACAAGACGGAGATGGTGAGGGTCTACCAAGCACAATCATAGATTCGGTAGCTAGCGTCAAGGACGCGTTGCGGCCTACTGTGAGGGTGGACTCTCTTCCGGTCTCCTGCGGCTCTCCTACAATATCCGGATCGGCGAATGGATCGCTTTCCACTGCCGGTGCACATGCCATTATAGCGGTCCGTTGAGCTAAGCATGCTGAAGTTGGGTTGTCGGGAAGTTGTATCAGTAACAGTAAGCTGGAGTCAGGCTCTCGAGGTATTATTAATACTACTAAAATGTCTGACGGAGTCAGAGACGGATAATGTCTGGCCGCGGACCGGCAGTAAGGCATCAATAAATGTACCCACTTCGTAGTTGCTGCTGCCAGGGACGCGTCAATCTTTCGTACTGCACTTTGTTGAATGACTCTGCGGTGTGAGCGTAGTTCTACGTCACAGATATACTTCAGATCTCATGAAGAGGAAACCTGGACCGGCTACCAGTGTAGGGTCCATCTCCCTCCAAACCATATTACTCGTCAGTGCGTATCGACATGCTCCTAAGGTAGTCTTACACTGGGCTGAGATGAAGCGCAGAACTCGTACTTGAAGATTTCTTTCCTTGGAGAGCCTGTACTCTAAGACGCCACACAAGATGCCGCGCTGGAGGCCCTCGAAGCAAACACCAGAGCAATCAGCGAAATTTCAGACAAGCTATGACTTTTCGCCGACTTTATTGAGACCTTTCAGAGACCCAAGACTCAGCGCAAGACCCTGTGATCTGCTGCGTATCCGAACAAACCCAGTCACCGGTCCATCATCTCCCTCTTTCTCAATGCTAAGATTTGCTAGAGCATCCTCCCCTGTGCACTTTGTCAGAACCGTACCTGTATTATACGGCTGAAAAATGTGAAAACCTACCAAAGACACTCCGAGCATAGAGGTTCGCGCTCAGAAACTGGCAGTCGCCTTTCAATGATGCCTCTGGCGTCAGACAGCTCATGTTTGTAGATTTCATCAGCTGGGTCAAGAAGTCGCGCAACGACTTTGCCTTCGAGTTGATGTTGACCTTGTTCTCCCACTCGAACTCGGTCCACATCGCCCGGAACTGCGTCTCTGTACATTGTGCAGGTTGGATGTAGTCCATGATATCAACATGAACATCGTTGAGTATGACCACGTTGCTTTCTGTGGAGCTAGGGCCGTCGTAGACGACGTTGCCAAAGATAACGCCTGTATCTGTGGAGGACACTTTGATGGTCGATTGAACGTTCTGAAAGTCGTGCGGACCAAGGTTCTGTGTTGTTGGCCGCTCAACGACCTTAAGGTCGCCTAGAGTAGCAAACTCAACCGACAGATTCTGCAATGTCTCCGTTGTTTGGTTTACCAGGAGGACGTCCAAGACAATGTCGAATTGGTGGACCTTGACATAAGCTTCAGCGTAAACTGGGTCGGAGAAGCCTGTGAGTTGCACAACTCTGCTAAGCTTCGACGACAGATCCTCCACGGTAGAGTCACCGCCAGTGGCTTTCTCTAGGTCAAGGTCAATCTCATCAGCACCGTCACCGGCAGTTTTCTTCGTCAGTTGCCGGATAGAGACAACATCGTCAACTTGCACGGCTGTTTTGGCCTTTTCCACTGCCTCTTTGTCGGCACGTTTTCTTTCCTCCACTTGCACCATGGCACGGAAAGCTTTTCTTGTGTCGTCGAGGAACACCGTTTCGAGCTCCTTATTCTCCACGAATTCAGCAAGACACCGTACGCACGACATGATGCGATCAACAGAATCTTCGTCGATTGGAGCCTTGACGAACTGTGATTGGCCAACTCTAATGATGGAGATCATGATGAGCATCGCCTCAGCTCGGAGTGCATTTGTGCGTGCCGTATCCTGTGAGATTTCGGAGTGGCGCATGACAAGTTTGGTCAAAGTTGAAGAGAGTACAGATGCTAAATAATAGTCTCCATCGAGGATTAACTGCCGTAACGGCGGTTTCTGCGCCGCCTTGACAGCCTCTAGCTTCGCGGCTGTTGCGGATTGGCTGGTCAGGGCGCTCTCGGTGGCATACGTGCCGTCTGCCAGGACTCTGCGAGATCCTGTTGGGGCCGAGGGCTTCGCGTGACCGTTGATTTGCTCTTTAGGCTCTGCATTATCGCCTGGAACCTCATCCAGAAGACGTTGCTCGGAAGCCAGAATAGGAATTTCCCCTAAACTTGCTCGTATCCGTTTCCATGCTTCCCGTATGTCGTTCGCCTCCAGGGAGTACTCGCCTACAATCCACAAAGCTCCTCGGTACACTTTGCCCGCTCGAACCTCATTCAACGTGGATACGAGGCGTTCTACTATTGATGGCCTCAGCTTCGGGAATTTTTCGACAACTTCTTTAACAAAGGTGATGATGTCAACAGCGGAGGTATTGTTGAAATCCGCAATAAAGTCCATAAGTAATCCAACAACATTCGCGGCGACTTCGGAGAATTTGATGGCGCACTGATGTATTGAGTGGATCAGCAGTTGTCGATATTCGTTGTTCTGTCAGACAGTCAGTACGAAGAAGCCCAGACGGACTGAATCTCAGACCTTCTCATATTGCTCGTCTATGGTTTTGGACAACTCTTTCTTCAACAGCATGACAACCTCTTCCACGTTTTTACTTGACACCATCTCAAGAGCTAAGGATAGGGCTTTCCTCCGGACATCTATATCGGGGCTCGAAAGTACTCGTAGAATCTCCATTGTAAGATCGTCGAGCACACCCTCGTTCCTTTTACGTAGTTGATCCACCCGGTCGAGGACGATCAATTTCACGTTGTTGTCGGCTTCCTTGATACTCAACTCGATGAACTTTGATGCAGCTGCCTTGACAGCTACAGGATTGCTGGTCATGGACGTTAGTGATGAAGCTGCCTCGTATACTACAGTGGTAGCGCCAGCTTCGAGTAGGTCGAAAATCAACCGCAGATACCGCGCCTGGAGAAGTCTCAGCATTATTTCCACATTGTCTGCTGGGATATTTTGGAGAAATACCTTGTTTTGAGCATTTTGCACTGCATCCTTCCGAATGAATTCTAGTTCCACCAGCTGGAGCAGCTCGTCCGCGTTAGGTATGCCATCGAATGCCCCACTAAGATAGTCCAGGGCTTTTTGGTGACTTATAGCAGACAAAGCAGCAAAAGCATTCCTCTTGCAGGTATGGTCATTTTCACTTTCCAAGAATGCCTGTATGAGTTCAGGGGCGTCGGGTATGAGAGATTCTGAGTGCTGATAGATGGAAGACACGGCCCACACAGCATTCTTGCGGACGTAAGCATGCCGGTGCTCGAGACACGACCGTGTTGTGGATAGGAGAGGTTCGATCAATTCTGGTTCTCGAAGCTTGCACAAAAACCGAAGGGTGTTGCCGCGAATGTACTCGTTAGGGTGCTGGAGATCGTTTCGTATGCCATTGCTATGCCCTAAGATTAGACATCTCCAGGCAATACCGGGCTCGCAGAGGACTTACCAGACAAGAATCATCTCCTGCTTCAGCTTCCCTCCTGCGTCCAACTTGGGACAGATCTCGTAGTAGAAGTAGAGTAGCTTCTTCAAAGGCTTGCTCTTTGATGGCATGACGAATCGAATTATGTGCATCAAGAGCTGAGGCATTGGATCTCCATTGAGCATGACAACAAGGATTCGCTTCATGGTCTCCACTTTGGATTCGTCCGTGCCTTTCTCTAACTGTGTCTTTAATTCTTGTAGAGTTGGCAGATCCGCGGTATTGTCCTGGTGTACCATGCTGTACGCATGGTCAAGAAAGGACGCCATAATGGCCAGTCGATCGAATCAACCCCTAGCTCTTGTCTGTCCTTGCTTTGAGTCCTCTTACGGCTCCGCAGAGCCCCCCGTTGGCATGTAGGAATATGCGGACTGATTGAAACCACTACTTGACCCACTCGAGAGGCTTTCAGCGTTCGAGATAGAGAGGAAGTACTCTGAGCTTGATTTCCTGGGGGGAACCGTATGCTGCTTGCTTAGTGCTTCTTGTTGCTAAGGTTTCAGGGACATGTTGTTAACTGCGCGTTTCAACACATGGGCGAAAATGTGTGCTTACCTAATTTACGTGAAGGCGGTGAAGCGCCATTGGCGGCTGAAGACAGCCCACCAAACAGCCTACCACCAGTAACAACGATAAGATCAGAACCACGCCCGATTTCATATATATCACCGTGACCAGCATGGCCGCCTCAAATGACCCATTCTACGTCCGATACTAGTATGCTATTCTGCAGTCCGAATTCCCAACGGCCAGGAGCTGGGCTAATGTTACCGCAGCTCTGGGCATTCAGGGCGCTTTGGGCATGAATTTCTAGGTATCTCCAGCTTCGCCAGGGCCACAGATCTCCGACTTACAAGTCCGATTGACAGAATTCGACTTTCGCACGCTGGGGGATGGACGCAGTGCCTCTGCCCGATATGCGAACAACTCAAACTACCGAAACGACTCCTTGATCCGGAAAGAGAGTATGTCAGTTCTGCGTTACGCTGAAAAACGTAAGAGCTGATGTTCTGAAGTGTGTGTGAGCTCGCTTTTGATCGCCGAGATCAAGCGTATCATCAAGGAGAGCGAGATCATGAAGTATAACAGGTCTCGCCGCCCTCTGGCTCAGACGCTGAACAGCTATGCAGGGAAGACGATGCGAAATGGCCACAGAAGAACAAGGACGGGCGCCAAGAGCTGGAGATCAGGTTGGGAAACGAACACATTTCATTCGAGGTACGAATGCCTGGAGATATATGGCGGTCTCATGAGAATGTTCGTTGACAATATTCTACAGACAGCCAAGATCGGATCTCTGATTGATGTTACGGACTCGGCGGACCCAGAAGGGTTACGAGTGTTCTACTACCTTGTTCAGGACCTGAAGGCGCTTGTATTTTCTCTGATATCATTACATTTCAAGGTAAGACGGGAAACTTCCAGTATGGATCTTGGTACGGTGTTTGTCTAACATGCATGGACGAACAGATCAAACCGATCTAGCGTTCACGGTGAAAACGTGGGGTCCGTGGATAGTCAATGGCGTTTTTGAGCGGTCATACCCTAGAGCAATGTACTTCATGATAGAAATAAATTCGATGACATGTAAATTCTCAGAGGTATAAGGTGTTGTTCGTTCTACTGCGAAGCACTCACACGGATATCTTCCCCGCCATCATGGACATGAACGTGACGAATTGATCAACCCTACCCTTTCTCTCTTCGATATTTGACGACATATTCATCCTCCACGCCATATTCCCTCCACCAGCGAGCTTCGTTTCTCTCAATTTATTTTGCTTAGAATTCTGTATTCTCTATCCTTCTTGAGTTCCTATGCATTGCTACTGAATCCCTTTCGCCTTTATCAAATGCCGACTCCGAACGATGAGACCTTCCACATCCAGTCCGTTAGCGATCCTCATGCAGAGCGGCCGATGCACACGACGTGCCCGCCCGACACCGAGAGGGTGAATGTGTGGAGGATCCAGGATGACGATGTCATCGCGCGCGAAGATAGTTCCGTTGAGGCTGCGCACGAGATGCAGCGGACAGCTTCAGCGAATGCGAGCGCGAGCGATCTCGGCCGAACGGAGACGCAACACACGCAACAGGCGCACACAAAGCAGATGGATATCGAAGACGCTGCCGGCAGCCCGGATGGCATGAGTTTGTGGGGTCTGTCGCCGGAAAGCAAGGAGAGCGATCAGAGACAGTCTCCCGTTCCGACGTCGCCTCCCGCCGCGGCGTACTCTTCCTCTTCTTCGATGAGATACGAGTTCTCCAATATCAGAGTACGATCTATCAGAACCATGGCGAGTCTATATGCGAGCTGAGCAGGCTGATGGTTACTAGCTCTTGCCGAACGCCACCTCCTCCTTCCTCCGCGCCGGCAGCAAGTTCCAAGGGACGCAACAATCCGAGCGGCAGAAGTACGAGGTCCAAGTCGAGATCAAGCACGTCGACATGGCCGAATCCTTTCTCTGCGGCTATCTACGCATCCAAGGTATTCACACCCCTTTCCCTTTCCCTTACTAGTCACCACGAAAACCCTCACTAACTCATCCCCCCAGGCCTGACCGACGAACATCCCACCCTAACCACTTACTTCGAAGGCGAGATCATCGGCACCAAGCACACCTTCCAAACCAAGCACGAAGCCTGGGGCGCGACGGAGAAATCCGACATGCAGCACTGGGCGCAGTTCCCCGCCTGGCGGCCGCTGGCCAAGCAGGCGAAAAAGGCCGATTTCAACTACAAGAACTTCGCCCAGCGCGAGAACATCTTCATGCGCTGGAAGGAGTACTTCCTCGTGCCGGACCACCGCGTCCGCGCCATCTCCGGCGCCAGCTTCGAGGGGTTTTACTACATCTGCTTCAATCAGGTCGCTGGTACTGTTAGTGGCATCTATTTTCATGCTAAGAGCGAGAGGTACGTTTTTTGGCGGTTTGGCACAGAGAGAGAGATCTACTTCAGCGTGGCAGCCGGTTTCTTTTACTCGTCTGTGGAAGGCGGAGGACACGCATATATAGAGCCATTCCTGTCCCTCCGAACTACTTGTACAGTGGACGATCTGACGGATGAAATCCGAATAGGTTCCAGCAACTCGAACTCACGCACATTCCTGACCGCGGCTGTTACGGCGCCATGGAGTTCCGATGAAACCGACGGACCGTGACCCCACGACACACTACCGAAACGAGGGGGAGGGGCGGGGGGTAATGAAATTCTCTCTACACACACATTACATACATACACACATGTACCTTGTCAGCGAGCGACGGGGTGTAACGTCCTCCAATCCCCAATTCCTTTCCCATCTATCTGGTATCTTCTTCAAGACTGTTCTTTCTGCAGACCATCTCATCTCGTGTACTTGGATTCGACGGACCAGGGTCGAAGGATGGCTATTTTCTTCATGGACCTCATTTATTAAACTGCTCATGACTTACGAGGCAAGATAATGCCCTTGGGTTTTGGGGCGTCGAACTGTCGATATCGATATGGTAGTTAGTTGACAGATAGGTAGGGCGGAGAGGGGGCGAATGAATCGAACTGAATATCCTTAGGTAATCGTGACTGGAATTTCAGAGGTAGCTTGCGTTTCGGTTGGTGATGCTGTAGATGTCGTTTGGTAGATAAGTATCTTGACTGAGTTCCTTGACCTGTCTCTGCCAGGTGTCGGATGGTCGAGGGAGTGGATGCTTGGCTACGACCTGTTCGATGCCCGTCCGCAGCCGAACCTACGTTGGACCTGCCTGTGTAGCTTGAACTCGGGTGTCCGGTGAGGAGTAGCTCGACGATGACGATGTGGGCAGTGCATGGAGAGAGAGAGGGACGAGAGAGGCTCCTTGTCGCCGAAAGCTACAGATACGTGAACAATGCGTCAAAGCGAACAAGATGAAATACGCGTGTCCGATGATCAGCAGTAGGCAGGAAGTCAACAGAGGCAGTATTCATAGACGCCAGTCCATCATCACCGAACCACCTCAACCGATCCAACTCGAACACTACCTACACACCTCACCCCCCCCATCTACTGAGCCCTCACAACCCCCGCCTCATTCGCCTGCGCCGTAATCCGCTTCTTATACGCCTTGACATCGCCCGGAAACTTCTCGACCGTCCCGCCATCGCAAACCCACAAACTGCTGCACACCGTCTGCAGCATCGTGACATCATGCGACACCATAAGCACGCCACCGCCGAAATTCCGCAGCGCCGCCGACAGCGCATCCATCGCCTCGATATCCAGATGATTCGACGGCTCGTCGAGCACAAGGATATGCGGATTCGTCAACGACAGACACGCGAACGCGACGCGGGACTTCTGCCCGCCAGAGAGCAACTCCATCTTCTGCAAGCCGGTCATGCCCGTGATGCCGAAAGCGCCGAGGTGGCGACGGTACTCCTCGTCGGCCTTACCGGGGTAATTCCTCGCCATGAAGCCGACGGCGGAGGCGTTCATGTCGAGGGCGTCGACGTGGTGCTGGGCGAAGAAGCCGATGCGGAGACGGGGGTTTTGCGAGATGAGGCCGGACGACGGCTGAAGCTGGCCGATGAGGAGTTTGAGGACGGTGGTCTTGCCGGCACCGTTGGGGCCGACGATGCCGATGCGGGAGTCGAGCTGGACGTCGAGGTCGACGTTGCGGAGGAGGGGCTGCGCGCCAGGCGTGTAGCCGAAGGAGACGCCGCTCATCTGGATGATGGGCGGGGAGAGTTTCTCGACGTCCGGGAATTTGAAGTGCACGATGTATTCGTTCTCCGGTGCCTCGAGGACGGGCATCTTTTCGAGCTTCTTGATCCGCGATTGGGCTTCCGAGGACTTGGCTGCGTTGTAGCGGAATTTGTCGATGAAGGCTTGCAGGTGGGCGCGTTGTGCCATCTGGTTCTCGTACTCTCGCTTGGCCGTCTTTCGGCGCTCTTCTTTGGTGGCATAGAACGAGTCTGATGGTTGTTCGTTAGTACGATACCTTCTGGATGTCAATGCTGTGTACTTACCGAAATCGGCGCCTTTGTAGTAGTCCAAGCGCTCCGAGTGTTGGTGTATGATATCCGTGGCGACTTCGTTGAGGAATGCTCGGTCGTGGGAAACCACCAGGAGAGTGCTGGGGTAGCTTTGGAGATAGTTGGACAAGAAGGTGATAGAGGGGACGTCCAACATGTTGGAAGGTTCTGCAGCATGTCAGGACAGAGTTTGCCAGCCGTAATCGTCTGTACATACCGTCAAGAAGTAGAAGGTCCGGTTCGCAGAATAAAGCTCTAGCAAGTGCCAATCGCATCCTCCAGCCTCCGGAGAATGTTTTGGTTGCAAAGTGCTGTCTTTCTTCCGAGAACCCAAGTCCTGCTAGAATACTAGCTGCACGAGGTTCTGCCTTGTCTGACTCCATTTCAGATAGCTTGGCATGGATGTCACTCAAAGTGTTGTCAAGTCCTTCCCGCTGTCGATCAAGCTTCTCGGCATCCGTGGACGTGTCCGCCATGGAAGATCGTTCAGCCTCTATATCGGCGAGTTGTCTGGTCATTTTCTATCATGATATTAGTACTGAATTGCACTGTTCATTGAGTACAATTTCTACCTCTTGCTCAGCGAGTAAGTGTTTGCGCCACACATCAGCATCCAGTACTGCTTGCAAAGCAGGCGTGTCATCGCCCATGATCTACATCATCTCGTCAGTTTTCTTCAGCAGCAAGCTCATAACAATACATGGATGTTTTCTGCACCTCTTGTTCGACATGGAGAATAGAAATATGTGTCGGAATAGCCAACTCTCTTCTGCTCAGAGCTCGGAGAAGAGTACTCTTGCCGATACCGTTCTGACCGACCAGACCATACCTGCGACCATACGCAAGTGTCAACGACGTATCGGTCAAGATACGCAGGCCGCCGATAGACACATCGACGCCATCGACTTTGATATCCTTGCTCTTGGATGCTTGATCGGAGCCTAGCTGCAGCGGGTTGACGGCCATGAAGAATTCCTCGTACGACTGAGCATCATCTGGCTGCACCAACAGTCTCGAAGCTTCGTATTCGACATTCTTCATCACTTTGCGGTCCTGCTTCGCCCGAATCTTCCGTTCCGCTTTCTCGAGCTTCTTCTTGTCCACTCGTGATTCGACCTTCCTGGCGTTGGCGGACTCCAAGTCGACACCACCACCGGTCAGCCCCAGGGTCGATGAGACGTTCCGCTGCGAGCCGACTTGGATGGTGTGGTCAAGCTTCCGGGCGGTTGCCGCCATCTGCCTCCTTTCGCCGTTGACGCCATTGGCAGCGCTGAGGTTGGAGATGAATTTCTCCACTAGATTCCTTATCGTGGTTTCGTTCTGCTCGGATAGGTCACCCGAGGCAGATAGCAAGAGCGCGGTGATGGCTTCGGCGGCTTCGCTAAGTGGCGATATGCCATTGCTGTCCGCATCGGGCACATATGCATTCGAAGCATGGGTGAGATAGCCCTAGAAGATAAAGGAGGCAGATCAGCACTTGAAGTATCCCAATTGGAATCACCATGAACGCACGACAGAGTAATCGGAGATGATACGGTCGATGCCGGGAATCTGAGCTCTGATTTCCGTCTCCATATTAATCGGGCGAGGTGGAGCAATAAGTATTTGTGGCGTCTTAGAAAGGTAAGGTACCTCTTTGTAATTTGACGCAATGCAGCTTGAGTACGAGTGTTGTAGACCCCGGTGCTTGTAAGGTTCAGTACTTGTGATATGTACGCGTAGTTTCTTAGCTGCTGCCGTGTTACTGTGCTGTACCTTATGTGATATGAAACCTGTGAGGGCCAGCGCGAAGGATTTACGCCTCCGGTCCCTGTACAATTAATACAAGTAGGCAGGCTCTAGGTTGTACTGTAGGACGTAGGGATTGTCCGAACAAGCCGTGTCAGAGCCGGCAATCGGTCGATTAATCCTAAGTTACCTTAGGTATGTGTAGACAAACTTAATAATAAAACAATTCATGAAATGAAATGCCCATAAGCGCGGACAACAGATTCTTTCTCGAATAAATCACTTTCCCAAGAGATGAGGTTCAACAACGAATCAGAATTCAGAGAAACGCGAACTTTTCTCGAACCGAGAATGATAGTCTTTGAGATCGGCCATCTGAGACGCGCAGGAAATCGTAATTCGTAATTCGTAATTTAGGCGGCCCCATGGCCTGGCGTATTGGCGAGTCTGGCGCAGCTTAGGCGTCCAGTCAGATGCCCCGAAGCAAAGGTTAGAGGCCAAGATAAGAGGCTAAGGGGCCAAAGAGGCTAAGGTACTGTAAGAGGCTTAAGTTTCGTTTCGTGCTGCTCAATAATCAAGGCATTCTGTGCAGCGATGATCTCCACTACCACTGCAGCGACTAAGGTACAGATAACTTAAAGTACCTTACCTGATGATCTGATACTTGAGGTACAGATACCTTGACGTTACACGTAGGTATGTACGGAGTATACTCAATTATTGTACAATGCTAGTAAAATCGGAGTCCTACCTTACCTAAGGTAATAAACCATCATTCAGGTTGCAGATCAACGACATGGCACGAACTTACCATGCAGGTATAGTCACAACACTGGACAAAAGAACCTGTTTGGCCAGCCTTGAAATGGTCAATCCGCCAATCCAGGCCAAGCCAAGGATTGTCAGTACAAGCTATACCTGGCATGATAAATGGCATGTTGAATGGAAGATGATTGCCGTGCTTACCGTTTTTACCGTTTGACAAAAAGTATCAGGGCCCATCTGCCGTACTGTACTGTACGTGTTCTTACCGGATACCTTTAACTTACCTACAGTACCTTACTCCGTACCTAGTCACCAGTAGGAGGACAGTGGTAAGATCCAGATCTTGACCCCGCTGCCTCCGTATGGTATGGTGCCGTGCTTTGCTGCCTCGCTTGGTCGCTGCGGCGGAGGCAGAAGAAGGGCTGATACATCCTGCCTGCCTGCCAACCTACTTCCCCGCCACTCAAGCGTGTGAGCCATCACACAAGACGCTTCGGAAAGGGAAGCGAAGCAAGTTTGCCTGCGTTTGCCAGCGAGTATGAATAGCTTTGCAAGCAGATCTTGAAATGGCTGCGTCAAGGTAAGTAATCTGACATATCTTCGTACATATGAACAGATGAGAGTCGAGCACTTTACCTTTACCTTTAAACCAGCTGGGTTAGAAATGGTTAAACGCACGTAAGGCGCTCTATTTTTACCCCTCCGGATCTGGGACCGCGTTTCGTTTAGGCGACCTCAAGAAAGAGCCCCCAAAGCCCCCTGTCTCTCGCCTGGAAGCTGGAAGTCAGTCACGGCTGGCTGGGACCGAAGCATGGGTTGTGATTGGGGCTTCAGATCGGTGTCAGATCATCAACACACGGCCAATCCGATGACCCCTCCAGCCTACCACTGCCTGCTGCTTCTTGCTTGCTTCTTACAAAGTAGTACCGTACTGCTCACTCACTTCCGACCCTTACTTTTCTTCTGCCGGGTCGTCGCCTCAGCTCAGAGGCACAGTACTTCGTACTCACCCACGCCACAGGGCCAGGGTGAACGAGACAAAAAGCCTCAATCTCCAACCGCCGGTGGATCGATCTTTCTATTGCCTGGGGTAAACCGTTGTGTCTTCAGATACCTTAACCTTTGGAAGATCCGGAACACCGTTAGGACCTTTCCATATAATTTACTGTACAAGTATGTACATACGGTAGGTTCCTCTCTTCTTGTTCTTGCCGGTCCTCAGCTGGGAGCTGCCCTTGAAACTCAAAAGCATCTTCTCTCCGTTTCCTGTGAGTTGGAGGCGACGGCACCCTGCCTAGCGGCTCGGGGCTCGGGGTGGACAGGATTCAAGTACCTTACGGAACCTGACCGCCCAACTGAGGGGAACATGATGCAGTTTCCGGTTCAATCTTCTGCTGTAAGTTTAAAAGCAAAAGCCCAGCAGTGCAGTGATGCTGGGCTGTGCTCTGTTGGTGTTGTGATCTTCCTCGCCATCTGCTAGGGAGGAGCGTGGATAAGAGATTTACCGTACTGGTACAGTACTTACCTACAATGTACCCGGTCCAAGGTGATTTGATGTTTCTTTGTCCTTGCTGATTCAGTTGCCACGACTCTGACGGCTGCTAGCACATATTCTATGCCCTTTTCCATTTCTCCATTTACCACCATGGACCTGAATTGACCTGTCTATTGTACGGATTGTTTGACAGGAAACGCACATACAGAAACTCCGTCATCCATGCTTGTACTTCTACAAAATATCATCAGACATGGACTGTACTCTGCCTATGTGTCAGTGTGTGTTGGTAGGTATTATTTGATCTGTGCATACCAGGTAGGGTACAGGTATGTAACAATGAGATGCTAACCTTAAAGGTACTGTAGGCGGCGCTCTATGTATTATATACTAGCGTCTTTTACCGTACTTGGATTTGGTTTCACCTAACTTACCTTACCTTACCTTACCAATTCACCTCACTCGCTGACACACTGACACTGACTTATCTGACGCTTCCTATTCACCAACTCAACTTCCCCCAAGACAGTGTGTTGAAGATGAGAAGGTGAATAATGTAGCAGCTACGTCCTAAAAGTGCCGATTGTGTCATAGAATCTCTGATACCTTTCCCTACCTTAATTTCTTGCCCACTCTCAAGAGCTTGTGGTTGGTGGTGTTGACATTCGCTTCTTCTTGCGTGGCAGTTGTCCAATGAGGCGTTGAACTCTCAGTCCCAGACCTCACGATGCTCGTGTGTCGACTTACAGTTACGCCGAGAATTACAGTGACCGTGCTCGACTCCGCTGAAGTTGGCGGCCTCAGGCACTGGTAGCAACCTTCGACCAGGGAAAATGGATACTGTCCCAACAGTGAGGCCTCCCCTTTCGCTGCGTCACTCGACTTCTTCACTCGACCGACGTGACTCTGCGTTGCAATATGGAACTGTTGGTTTTCACATTCCTTGACCGAAGCTGCTTCGATCGATCTCAAGTGGTGCAATGGCTAACCGAAGTGATCATCGTAGCTCTGTGCGACAAGCACCGTTGGTGTTGCGGCACTTGGATACTCCTTCGGCCGCGAAGCACAGCCTGCAACTCCAAGGCCGGGTTCGAACAAACGAAAAGCTGGCGGAGAAACTTTCTTCGCTGAGAATATACAACCTGCGAACATCACCACTTCAAAAGTCACGTCTGTGCAGGATGCTTTACCGTCACCATATCCAAATGACAGCTCAACCCTTTCCCCAAGCTCGCAACCGGTACCCAATGGACAGACGACAGCAAGTCCAACATCTCCGGACGCGACAGAACCAAAACCTACCGGCGGGAATGAAGGGCATGTGGAGTTAAATTACACGGCGCTGGGGCCACATGCGGTAACGCGAGAGCGGCCGATATCTTTCGAATATAGGGGTAACGGTACCAACCGATCTTCCTCATGGATTAAGCGATTGTCAACGCTGTCGTCATCCTCCCGCAACGAGAGTCCCAGTCCGAGCTCCCGCTCCGGTTCTCCTTCCATGTCCTTTTCCAACGGCTCGAGTGCACCGATTCTGCCACATGTCAATTCCAGCCCAGCAGTGTTGCCGCCTAACAAACTCGTCAAGCGAACCTCATCCCAATGCGCTTTGAATGGTAGTGGCACATTTCACTCACCTTCCTCTCGACCTCAATTCCCCACACTCCGGAGACCTGCAACCAGCCACCAGAGGTCGGCAACTCTACGACAGCAGCACCCTCAAGAGTGCGAGACCGACCCCACAGCTTCGGCTCGACAGATGTTCGCCGTCCCGTCGCCACCCATCGGCCACTCCATTCCTCGTTCCAGCAATATCGGTCATTGGCAGCCGCACTTTCGACGGAAACCAAAAAACCCGTCTGGAGAGGGACCGCCAGCAAAACGGAACACCGCCGGCGGGACTTGTCAGAACGAAACAATCAGGCGCATCACTCCGGATGTTGATCAACTTCCGACGCTTCTTATGGCTACGTCAATAAGCCCTAAGGTCTCTTCTGAGGAGGCCGTGTGTAACGATCATGGTAAGAATGCTCTCATAGGCTGTGGATCAAGTCCTCCATCCGGTATCCGTTCTTCAATTGCATCCTCTATAGACACTTCAGACTCCGACCGTCCTCGAAGGTCATTCTCCATCAGCGACATGCTGTCTTCCCGAACGCCGCATTCTTGGAAAGCTACGCAATCGAGCGGTCACCGTCAAAAAGGCCATCGTTCTAATGGTAGTACTGGGAGGAGGATAGCTTCGGACCCGCAAACCTCTAAGCTCCGCCGGACGACACTTTCGAGTCAAGCAGATGCTGGGCAATCCCCAGGACGGAGAAATGTGACGGATCCTACCGTCGTCTACCACGTCACTTCTGAAATGGGTACCATGGACTCACCAGTGCTCCACCCGTCTGACCAGCATGGTCCGCCTGTACTTCCCTCGCCACTGTATTCGCCGAACGCTTTCGAGATCGACTTTCGAACTGGTCTATCTTCGCATCCTTCCACTTCCCACTCGGAGTCGCCTTCTACAACTTCATACGTAACGTCAGCACCCCCGTCATCCCCTCCTGTACCGATCCTCGCCGTGAACCGGTCGCAGCGCTACTCTGTTGGTCCTTCAGATCGTGCATCGACACTGGTAGGATCCGACAATGATGCGAGAGGCTTCGTCGATGAAGAGGAAATGGATTTCCAAAGCGAGACGGTCTTCGATTCCCTGAGGACGGGGGCAACTGGCAGTAGCAATTCTGGTACAAGAGGACCTAGGATCGAAACGATCTTCGATGAATCCCCACCCCCGGATATTCGCAAACCAAAGTTGGTTGAGTTGCAGGAGCTACTGCGCGATGGTTCGTTCACGAATACTCCAGCCAACACAGATAGCAGACGTCGCAGGATCGAAGAAGAGGAAGGCCTCTCAACGCCTATCCGAACCGATGCTTCCAAGTTGGAGGATGACGACTTTCCCACACCCGTAAATCGTCAAGTCGACCGTTTGCTTCATCCTGTGGTCTTTGCTTCTCCAGCTGAGGTGCCATCTTCTCTAAGCCTAGGTAGACTAGAGTGGGATGACGACGATCTCGGCCGGAGCACTGGACAGTGGGCATTTGAGGGCGAGGAAGTCGAAGACTGGGAATGCGATGATGGAGATGTTGCAGGTCACAATCAAACGGGAGGGCCGTCGATTTCTCGAGGACACAGCCATGCTACAGTACAAACGATCCCCACCATGACGGGCCGCAACCCGCTCACTGGTACCGACGAAGCAGGGGAGAGAGACTCAAGAAGCAACATTTTTGATTGGTCCGAGCATCACGTGGAGAAGGACGCTTTACAGGGTTCATCACCGAGACCGAGTACGGTTCATGGTAAGCAGGGCGCCGAGAGTCGGGGCAGCCGTTCCACTGGGCGCCGAGGTCCACAAGCTGTACATCTCCGGAGTCAAAGCGTTCCTGTCACTCCAGACACCTCTATCCATCGCGAGTACGGGAATGCATCGTCCAAACTCGGCCCATGGGGACTGGGCAACAAGGGCGTCAGCGAAGACTGGAATGATGATTTTGAGTTTGAGGAGCCAAATGCACGCGAGGGGCAAGGAGATGGCGGTAGTGATCTCCACTCAACCAGCCGTGCCGTCCCTGATTTCGTTCCCAAAGCGATTCTGGAACGACAAGCTAGTGTGCACGGACAGTTTGGTCAAGTCAGAGAGTTCGCATTGATGGTTGAAGAACTCAAGAGGCTCCGTGCTCAGGCAAACTCTCTTGGCATCATTGAAGGTCCGTCGGTCGAGCTATGGAAAGAAGCTGAGGGTATCATCAACCTTGCGACGCAAGACGACGAAGAGCGAGAGTACTCTCCTCCACACTCTCCCTCATCTCCGAGGTCCAATCCTGACCCATTTGAGGAGGACTCGGCAACAAACCATAACCGGCGCATACCCCACCAATCGCAAACTCAGGAGCAGGCTACGGTCAAGGCAAACGGGCACGACTTCGGCCCTACAATACCGAGATTAGAGGCAGTTTCGAGATTCACCACTCCTCCATCTGTGCGACCCCGCAAGGAGTCCTCGGCTAAAGCGAAGTCGGTTCTGGAAACTATCCACCAGCAGCGAGGCAACAATGGCCCTCTCTTGACAGACACGGCATCGCGTACGCAAAAGAAACTCCCATTCGACACAACTTCCCTTCGAGACCTTGTCGTCCGTGCTGGCGTTGTCACCAGAGCAGTCAAAGAGATCGTACGGAAAGCAGAAAATACCCCTCAAGCTCAGGTTCGACAACAATCTCCACCACCAGATCCTCTGTTCAGTCAGATTTTCGTGCAGCCTGACGGGTCTCCCTTGACTGCCAACGGCCGCGTCTCGAAGGATACGAGCACCAATGGCTTCCGTCCCGGAGCCATTAGTGGCAATGAAAATGAGATCAACGGCCATATGAAGCTGATGACTGTTGTCTAAACGTCCGCTTCTCTAGAGTAGGAGCGAAGCAGGAGAGATGTATTGTGGCTCGTGCTGCGTAACTTTGAAGCCTGCTGAAGTACCCAACAATTGGTTACATTACTTTCGTTTCGAAAAACCGCAAGTTATGTATACTTACGGCCTACGTGGTCGGTTTTGCGTCTATGTCCGACGTGGCGGAGCGATTTCTTGTGTATTCTCCCGAGATCTTTCATCTCATGGCGGCTAGGCTTGTACGAAGCATCGGTTGGCATGATACACATGTCAACCCGGCAATGCTTTTCATCAGGCTTCCGTCCGTCTGGCATGAAGCGTCTCACGCATTGTCACAGGGAGGGGCTTTTTTTCGGATGCATGTTTCCCTGTTTGCCTGTATAATGGGTGACGACTTCCACGGCAACAAGAGATGGATCCTAGAAACAAAAAAGCATGTGATCTGTATGTCCAGAGCGATTGACCATGTCTCAGCAGCTCCAAGATGAGCCATGTAATAATCCTGAATAGAAGCAAGTCTAGGTAAATCTTTAACAAATTTGGAGCATCTTAGACCGTTGTGATGACCGAAGTGATTGATTCGGAACCGTACCTTAATGCGGCTCAACTACGGCAGTCCATATCTATCTCAATCGTCTGAATGCCAAGACTGTCCCTCCACACTTTCTGTGCATGCATTAATGAACTTTCCCACATGGATATCAATGACTTGCCGAGACTCCGTGCGAATCCTTTAGAGTCATCTTTGTTCTTTGGATGACGACTGCTTGTCATTTGTTTAGGAGGCATCATTTCGGTTCTTGTTTCTATATTCTACAATTTCCTACTTGTGCTTGCAATATGTCCCTTTCTAGTTTATTTACTTTCTTTCTTGTGGTGGCAATCCTTGCGACTTCAGCACTGGGAGCGGCCAGTACGGAATCAGCTTGCTCTGAAACCCTAACACCGACTAATTCAATCATACCGACTGTCGCGTCAGGTTACCGGATGGCGGTAGTGGCTACAGGTCTGACGAAGCCTCGTTCAATCAGATTCGACAGTAAAGGCAACCTCCTGGTGGTACAGCAAGGAGCAGGAATCATCAATCTCGCCTTTACGGATCATGGAGGGACCTGCTTGAGCGTCGACAAGACGAAGTCTGTCATCAACAATAGCTCTGTGAGTCAGCAGCCCTTACTTCTGAGCAATCTATCAGACTTATGATTGATCTCCGAAGCTCAATCATGGCCTCGCGCTTTCGAACGATGGCAAAACGCTATATGCATCTTCACCAGAAGCAGCATACTCCTGGTCATACGACCCAGAGACCCAGTCTGTTGGTCAGGAAAGCCAGACACTTGTGACGGGCATGAGTACCGATGACCATACCACTCGGACCCTTCTCATGTCTAGCAAAGTCAACGGTACACTGTTGATCAGCAGAGGCAGCACGTCCAATGTTGACCTTCAAGCTGAGGAGCTTTCGTCTGGTCATAGCCAGATCAAAGCATTTGACCTGAACAAGGTACCACAAAACGGCTATGATTTCAGTACCGAAGGATCACTGCTGGGCTGGGGACTTCGGAACTCTGTTGGTGTTTCTGAGCACCCTCTCACTGGCGGCATTTACAGTGTGGAGAATTCCGTCGACCAGATTATGCGTGATGGCAAGGATATCCACCAAGACAATCCCGGCGAGGAAATGAACTTCCATGGCTATCTGAACGGCACCGAATATGCCGGCCAGGGTGGAAACTACGGGTATCCGTACTGCTTCGCTGCCTGGGGCGTTGGTGATATACCTAACAACAGCAATCTGACTGTTGGACGCCAGTTCACGATGGGAAACCAAAACGACACTGTCAACGACACGTTCTGTGCGGGCCTGGTATCACCGCGAATAACATTTCAGGCGCACATGGCACCTCTGGATATGGTTTTTAACAACAGTGGAACAGAAGCTTGGATTACCTTTCATGGCAGCTGGTAGGCGAACTTTCGATTTGAAGTGGTCTTTTCATAGTTTATGGGATTAATCTTGCTACAGGGACCGCACGAACCCAGTGGGTTACAAACTCTCTGTCATTGGCTTTGATGGGACTACCGGAGATCCAGTTGCAAAGTCTGACAGCAACGTCGCAGCTACAGATATTCTCGTCAATGCGGATAACGCAAACTGTCCGAAGAATTGCTTTAGACCTGTTGGAGTGGCTTTTGACAGTCAAGGGCGTCTGTTCATGAGCTCAGACGCTAGCGGCGAAATCTACGTGGTATTGAAGGAGGAAACCGCCAACAGTACAAGTACCAGCACCGGATCTGCACCAACTGCTTCAAGCGCAAAAATGTCCGGGGCTGAGGACGCCCATGATACTGCTTTGGTCACCTTAGTCGGTGCTTTTGTGGTTTTCTGCGTCTTGGTGCAAGCGCTTAGTTCTTAGGTCATCACATACACATCTACCACAGCCCTCATCTTCTGGCAACAGTCAGTTGCTTCATCTCGTGTTGCTTGACAGGCTATGTGGCCGTATTGGAGGACTTGTTCCATCAAACTTTGAGACCTCGTGCTGGATTCCGAAGCCTTGGGAATCATGGACAATGATGCTCTTTAGCCCGCCAAACTCCGGCTGGGGTGATAGTCCATGCGCTTCAGGAGTTTGCAACCTTTCTATCTCTCCACATCCACTTATCCTAGCCGCCTCCTGGGTTACCGTGCTAAGCATAACTTATGCGGATGCAATGGTTACCCATCTCATTCACCTCGAAGCTTATGCGGGCACAAACCCTTGCGGCTCTGTGAATTCATCTGCTAAACCTTAAGACGGACTCACTCACGCAACCTCGGCCATTGCTGGCAACAGCATCGTTCTCATTGACATGCGACCCAGCACGTGTTGAAACACACTTGTTCTGCTTGGGCTGCATGACCATCTGGTCAAGGTCTGCATGATGGCACTGTGCATCTTACCAATCGAGGTAAGCATGGTCCATCTGATGTTTCACCCTTCCATCCTACCGCTGCTACCAATAAAGGATCTTGCTCTGATGCTGTCTCACAGCTTAGCCATACCATCGCCGGCTTACTCGAAACTGATCGAGATGTCTGCAACTATATCGCCGTCTGTCGTCAAACATATGGGGCGGTCGGTAACGAACAGTCGCATATCTGGCGCAAACGTTTCAAGCAGCAGTACGATCTATTACCCAACAAATCAACAGGTGAGGTTGCGCGGAAGTACAAAGTGCGCCAAAGAGTCCTTCGCACAGGAGCCATCTTCAGCTTCGGGCACGAGTTTAAGGAGAGGGTATGTTTGGACATCATCAGAGAATTGATCACTGGTAGGTACTTCACATATGTGCATCCTGACATGAGCTGTTAGAGACTCAGTCTATCGAAACCCTTTCGCCCTTATCACCATTCCTTCACTGAGGAGATACACTGCAGTACAACGCTTGTGATCATAAGCTGACTATCTGCCTAGAATCATTCGGCCACACCGCCCAGACAAACGCAAGTGAGCTGAGGCCTCGCTCCAACAACCTCAAAGTACTTCAACGATTCGTTCGGTCGACCAACCTCTTGGACAACGTCTTTCGTTACCCACCGGAAAATGGCATTTACAACCCTTTGTTGATGACCATCCAACTTCTTCTCACCCCTTGGGCTCTTGACCATGAATTTGCATTTCAAAGCTATAGCTTTGCTTACTCACAAAAGGCGGTTTATGGACACCCAAATAATTATCCTATGTTCCTCGACAAGTACAGGTGTCTCGTCAACATCGAATATCTACTGCATATGGCGAACTTCTTCAAGTATCACATGATTAGAAGCGAGGAGCACACGCTGTTCCAAGATGTCTGGGCCCTAGAGGAGGACGAGAAACCCAAGATCTGGACGGAGAAACTTGCAGATGGCACGAAACAGCTCGGTAAATACTGGATGGGAAGCTACGGTGAGTAGTGACCTGCATTGGAGAGAGACTAGGGTTTGTAGAACTAATGCTCCCCATCTTCTTATAAAGCCTATCCAGAAGACCCCATCAAGTTGATTCGTGACTCCGAACCGAACGACCATGTCTTCATAGATGTGTTCGAAAACGAGGAAGGTTTCCAGGTAACATCACCTTCAAGTCGTCTTGTTCAACGCTGGTACAATGACGCTGAACTTCTCACAGACTCTGGAGCTGAACTTCAACCATTCCAGTCCCGTGTCTTCTACCGAAGACCCGGCAAAGAGCATCGCCTCAACCCCTCCTTTCCCGCCTCCGTTGAACGCATACATGCATGACCTGACAGCGCACAAAGCCAAGAAGAGCGAGCAGTCTCACTCCAAATCCAGTCCTACCAAGCCGCACTACCTGAACTTCGAAGGCTCCGGCTACGATCGCGATCATTTCCACTGCGCCGGCCACTTACACGCTCTCCCCGCTCAACACGGCATCCCAGGGTGGCAGCGCATCACGCTCATGAAATACGCTTTGGACGAGCACGGCTTCTATGATCCCGGCAGCTGTTGGGCCTACGAAGGGATCGTCTTGCCTGGCAGACACCTCATTCTGGGTCGCTGGTGGAGTCCTCTTAATAATGGGGGCGACGACGATATCTGTGGACCTTTTATCTTCTGGAACGTGCGGAAGGCGGACGGGGATGATGTGCTGCTGATGCCGGAGGACAGTGGATCTGAGTAGGATTAGTGAGTTGAGCCCTGTGATGGAGACGTAGTCATTGGCAGGATCTTGGAGGCGATGTGATGATCTGCTACTCTCACGAGGGGGGATGGTACAGGAGACAGGCTAAATTGGGGGACTTGCTCGGCATGGATACTGCACCCTTTTCTGCCCACAGTCACAATTTGCTTGTTGTCGATGGGTTTCTTGGATCGTCCCGCTGCACTCTGGCTTGCATGGTTACTTCACTGCACCACGTGGTGGAATTTTCTCCGAACATCTAACTCGGCCGTGTGTTTTTTTCATATCATCAATGATCCTACATTTTGGGCAGCGCGTTTCCTTACACGCCCCGCTCCAGATGCCGAGATTGGACAGGTGGAAAATTGATCTGCGAAGGGAGATCTCCGGCATTCTTTTCTATTGGGTATTACTTATTTACAGTATCCGCATTCGTCGAACAATTACCTGAGCCTTCTCATCACTTCATTTCGTGGAAGATGTTAGTAGGCCAATCGGTGGGCTAGCTTTATGATTCGAATGACGACCGTACTTCGTCTTAACCCTCGACGATATCGATCCTTCGAGACTCCACGAACTTGCTCTATTCTGATCAGTCCGTTCCCTGACGCCCGCAAAGTAGAGCATAAAAGGGCAATCAAGCCATGCCCACCTCAATCGAAACACCCAGCCCAGGTCCGACACACAAGAATCCACCACCCATTGAACCAACACTATGTTCCACCCTCTTTCGTACCTGCTCCCTCTGCCCCAACCTCCCGTTCCCTCCCTCCCTTCCTCCCTCCTACATCCTCACTCCTCAATCCACTTAACACACTCCCACTCCCCCCTCAGATTCTCCTTCCACAGACTCACACGATTATCGCCCCCACTAACCGCCAGCACATTCCCGCTCAAGCTCCAGCTGACGCGCCACACGACGGCGTCGAAGTTCAGCACGGTGCTGGTCCACTCGTTGCCGGCCGGGTCCGCCGCCGCCGACGTCCAGATGCGCACCGTCTTGTCCTGCGACGCCGACGCGATGTACGACTTCTGCAGCACCGTCGGCGCCCACGCCACGTCGCGCACCCAGTCCGTGTGGCCGGGGAGCGAGAGCGTTGGGGTGTAGGTTTTTGAGTCGGGGCTAGATTCAGGTGCAAGGACGGAGGGTCAGTAGGTGTGGGGCTGGGAAGATCAACAAGAAAGAAAAGCCGGGAAAAGAGGGAGACACGAGGGGGCGAAAAAACGCACCTCCAATCCCAAATCTTAACCAAACAATCGCTCCCGCCCGTCACGAACCTCCTTCTTCCGCCCCCCGCCCCCGGCGGCGCGGCAGCGACCAGACTGGCCGGGGCCATCGCAGGCGCCCAGCTGACGGCGTTGGCGCCGATGCCGTGCGCGGGGAAGATCTGGTGCTCCCAGCTGTTGTCCTTGAACTCGAGCACGCTGACGCTGCCGTCGGACGAGGCGCAGGCGAGGAGGCAGCCGCTCTCGTGCGGCGACCAGGATACGATGTTCACGGAGGCGGTGTGCAGGGCGAATTCGAAGACTTTGGTCCAGAGCCCGGTTTGTTCGCGCCAGATTAGCACTTTGCCGTCGTAGGAGGATGAGGCGAGGATGTTGCCGTATTTGGGGTGGGCCTGTGGGGGGGGTTAGAGGGGGGTTGAGAAGGAGGGGAAGGGAGGGGAGGGGAGGGGGAAGGGGGGGGGACTGACCCATGAGACGCACCAGACGGCGCCTTCGTGGCTGGAGGGTGGGTGGATGGTTAGTGTTGGGGCGGATTGGGGAGGGGTGTGGTGGGTAGACGGACCCTTTCAGTGTTTCTGTTAGTCGGTGCGTTTCCCCTTCGACTTCGAAGATCTTGATGGTCTTGTCGGAGGAGCAGGTAGCTAGTCGTCGGCCGTAGTAGTCTAGCACGGCATCATGCTGTATGCATTGGCATGTTAGCTCCGTTGAATCAGGTCTTGAAGTTCGGGTAGTGGACGGCGGCAGGACATGGAGGAGGAGCAGGTTGGGAAATGTTCTTACTATCATGTCGTCGTGACCGGAGTTGGATATTACTTGAGTCTAGACAAATAAATCAGCGTGGCCGAGGACATATGTCAGAATTGTGTACCATTGTGAGAGAAGTGGTGGGTATGGTGTTGTTGTTGTGAGCTTCAGCTTGAACATTTTGTCCACAATCTGTAGCTCGATACGGAGTCGGCGGAATAGTTCTTCCGATCCTCGGCTCCAGATATGCTTGTGATGTTCAACCCATTTGGTCACTTTTGCCGCTTGAGCCAACTTATCACTGTCTGCCCGAACAAAGCTTCATCTCTTAATTTCTTTTCATACTGACAGAGCTTGATAATGGCAGATGCTCTCTGTGGTCCCTCCAATCCCCTACAGAGTTTCCAGAAACACACTGCCGTCGATCGGACACTACAACAAGACCGCCTGACAGCTCGACCACTACCTTCACAAGTATTTACCTTCCCTTCTACACTCTGCACTACTGACAGATTTGGGCTAGGGTTTTAGATCATCTCCTGGCGCAAATGCTGGAATATTAGACGCCGAATTCGAGGCATTTCAAGCTGGCTTCCCCACCGCATCTCCCGTACCAGACCCGCAGCTATTCCACCGTACCAGGCAAGCACCATTTGCCAACTCCGCTTCCTCCTCGTCTGTCGCTCCAGGGTGGGCGTCTGACTTCCAACGTCTAAACATCGCTGGCGAGCAATTGCCGACCACCCAGCACCACTTTACCCCACAGTACTCATTACAGAGAAGCGCCGAGCAGCATGGCCTCACAAGTGGGCCAAGGACCGCGGGCGAGATGCCAGTCCAACAAATGGCCGACGGATACCAGAGGCTAGATATCCAGCCAGGAATGCCGCGTTATACTAGCTATCAGCCAAGTATGCCTGAGTGGTATCAGACGCCTAGTCAAGCACCAAACGCTATGCAGCACCAACAACCTCAGGCGCAAGTGGAAGACGTGTTTGACGAAGCTGCATTCGAAAGGGCATTTGAGGCTGCGAGGTCAGACGTGCAAGACCGTGCGCAGCAGTGGCAACAAGAGAAACTCGAACTCGGGAACGATATATTGATCAACGAATCTGCTGGACGCTTCTTACAATCTGACCATCTCGTCGAACAAGACCTGATTGGGGCGGATGCTATACTTCAGGAAGCGCAGGATCAACCACAAGAACAGCAGCAAAGCGACGATCCTGATGAGCTTGCACGCACCGCTGGGCGGTTACTGGATAGCGTCAAGTACGAGCAGAATCAAAAATTCCAGGAAAGCACCTTTCTAGCTCTGATGCGACGACTGCGGGATCGAGAAGTTCGAGTGGAAGGAGACAGGATGGTGGATGTTAGTAGTACCTCCTCAGCTTCGGCAATGCCCCAGCATCAGCATTGTCCTCCGCCAGAGTTGATCACTTGCCGCGTCTTCCAATGCCAGGTGCACGATGGCTGATCAAGCCACAGGCTTCACAACCATTACATCCTGGTGGAGAGCATTATCCAGGAGACACGGATACTACGATGTCAGGCGCGATCCCTATCGAGGATAATTGTGAGTAGTAGCTTTTCTGTTATATTCCCTTGTAGAAGCTTTGTGAATAATAGGAGCTTAGTATGAGATTCTACCAGGCGGAAGTAGCCAAGGCGACCATATCATGCCCCAGGGCTACCAAGGGCAAGAGAGGATGAACAGAACAGACGCCGGTCTGCCTGGAGACTCCGGGCAACAGGCTACCCCTCTGGATACTCGGAACAATGCGACTGCGTGACTATTTCGGCATGCCACGGCTGATGGCTCTGGCGCATTTACTCAGTGTGGGTATGAAGGCTTCTCTAAGGGAGATAAAGTCAGCTTTGAGGATCGCCCTCGGTCTCGAAGGCCTCGAGGCACGGTTGATAAAGATGTGATGTATGCATCGGGTTGCTTCCTTAGGAAGAATCATGCTATTCGTGGGCTGGATTGAGACGGCATACTTTTATAAAGACAGATGAGTAGCAGTTTACTGTACAGCTGGTTGTTACTTGACAGCCAGAGGCTGTGGCAGTGTACAGGTAGCATTTATACACAACCCCGTGTCTGATCATGACGGGGCAGTCTTGAGTTAAGTAGCTTTTTATGATGTGCCTGCTGTAGAGTACATAAACTCCATACAGTGATGCCCGAGCCAGATGACCCTGTCATGTCACCCCCCTGGAGATTTGTGAACCGTGCTTTCGCCAAAAGTCCAAGTGCCTCCTGGAACATCAACAAAACAACCCATGACAAGATCACGCAGATCACCCCCGACAATACAGATCGTACCTTTTCAGATCTCAGATCTTCGATTACTTTTTGGAGGATTGATTGATCAGGCTTGTAACCATTGCCTCGGAAATCAATGCGCTCTGTCCGACCAAATGCAATAGCTTCAACTGAAAGCCAGCCATCACCTTGTCGGCCTCACGAGATCCCAGCGCCGGTCCGTCCGTCGCTGTTGCGCTGACGCAAAGTCACTCCTCCCGATCGAAAGAGGACGAGGATTCCTACGCCGTCCTTCCTCCACGCTCGCCCGTTTTGTTCGCTCCGTCATCGTCCTCTTCTACGCCTCCGTCCCCTCGACCACCTCCGTTCTCGTCCCTCTACTTCGCTCAACCGGACACCGTCGACCATTTCAAACCCTCTATCACCGATACCGACTCGGCTACGCTTCCTGCTTTCGCGTCCGCACCGCCATTCGAGTCCTTTAACGATATCCAATCCGTCGTTCCGAGCGCAGCTGAAGCTGAGACCAAGGCTGCGCTACCTGCAGACACAAAAGGCGAGTCGTCGAGCAAGAGCGCGGACGACGGCGAACCACCGCCTCCGTATACGGAAGGGTCGAGTCCCTTAGACTCCTTCACCTACGTGATGGCTGCGGCGGGTGGGGCGGCGAGTATCATCACGCAAGTACAGCAGGGTGGTGGGCCGCCAATCAATACTCTGGGAGGTATGTAAACCGCAATAGATGGCGGGGAGCTAGAGCTATCTGGGCGCTTGAGGCTCGTATGGATGCTGTGTCTCGAGCTGACGAAATCTATCGTGCAGATGTTGGTGCAGATGAGCACATAACGCTAGACCTTCGGTACTTCTTCAAACCAACCCCAAGTTGGTAGATTGAAGCTCGACGCTGATGATCGTTACAGTGGCACGCGTTTCACACTCTCTCGGGATGAATTGCTAACGTTGCCTGAGTTTGTGTTGCTCTCCCTGTTCCCGAATGGGTTGCTTCCAGATGGGCACATGAACTCTTTCCACGAAGGCGATATCTACCCCGTTGATGTATGTTCATCTATCGATATACACTTGACACTACATAACCCCCATATATATCTCGGTGACCTAACCTCTGCCTCGCAGTACGATCCAGCTTCACTACAGTACATGCTAGAATTCTTCCGCAACGTCGCCCAGACCATCCCATCCGACTCGCCGACCGCTACCTCTTCTCCAGACGACACGGTCCCGATCGAGCCCGTCCCCGGCTCAGCACGTGACATGCTGCAAGATCGAGCGGGCATCATCGTGCTGAGAGAAGATCTAGACTTCTACGCCATTCCGCCCCGAGCCGATATCGAGCAGCCGGAGATGATCGAAGTCAAGCGAGCAGCCGGCAGGGCCCTCCTCAAGCAGGACGGCATCTTCTCCGGCCTGCGGAGGAGCGAGGAGTCGGGCACGACGGAACAGCACCTGATTGAGATGTTGACGGCCGGGTAAGCCCTGCTCCACGTGCTCCACCACCCAGACTCGTAGGCTCATCTGTTCCGTCCGCTTACAGGGGCTTCAACAACGACGACCAATGGGGCCACCGCGCCAGCGAGCCCAACAAAGCTGTCATATGCAGTCTCGCGCTGGCTCGCTTGCGCACCGACATCAAGGGCAACGATCTCGCGAACAGCAACGCCCTCGGCATGGCGCAGAAACTGCTTCTCTTCTGGCGGAAACCGGCGCGGAGATGCTGGTGGGAAGGGGTTGAGCTCGAGAACGTAGCTGGTGTCGAGGGCAGGCTGAAAGTGTGGATCAGGAGGGTGTGGACTTTGGAGATGGTATGTCTGTCCTTCTTTCGGGGACTGATTTCGTCGATTCTGGTTGGGGTCTTGCTGATGTTTTTCGCAGAGCGTCATCGGGTTGCGTTGAGGTATATACGTTACACGTTACTGTTCTTGGGCGCGTGTTTAGCAGCATGGCGGGCGTGGCCTTTCAAGATGAGGGCTTTTTGTTTGTAATGATCGGACATCATTCGCATGATACCTTGTATGTATGGTCGGTGTCTTTAGTGATAGGAAGAAAGGCTGTATATCCGTTCTACATTCTCTAAAGGTTCGCGGCATGTTCTGTCATCGTAATGGATGGACTATAGGAGTGGATTCCGTACCTGTCGTATGTGGTACGTTCTCTGCATCTTGGTACCTTTCAGGGTGCGATCACATAAGGTAGATTTATCCGGTCTCGCAAGGAATATAAGTACATCGTGGACGTCACGACATCGCACCGCTAACAGAGACCCCAACAAGCAACCCGGAGAGAAGATCGGACAATGACGACCTATGCCCGAACCGTTCGAACACACTGACCGTCACCCCGCCGCCCTAGCGGTCGGAATTATACCGCAACCACTCGCCCACCGCTCTCAGACTCTCCCACCTCACACTCTCGTCGCTCTCGCGCATGAGATCCATGACCCTCGCCTTCAGCCCGTATTTCTCCAACTGGCTCCGCTTATCCGGCACCTCCCTGACCAGATTCGCCACATCATTGCACGCAATCGCCAGCACCTGCTTGTCGTTGTCCCAGCTCTTGCCCATAATCTCGGCCAGTTTCTTCGGCAGCGCGCCCTTGTCGTCGTCGAGGATGCGGCGGGCGTTCTCGGCCCAGAAGGTCGGGCTGCGGTGCGGGGGCGACCAGCGCAGGTGGCCGGACTGGACCTCGGCCGCGTACTCGTCGAAGGTGGTGTGGTTGCGCGTGTATTCGTCGAGCATGCCGTCGAGGTTGGCGAGGTCGTCGAGGAGGTCCGGGTCCGTGAAGTGGCGGCTGGAGAGGTTGCCGAGCAGGGCGGGCAGGCGGGCGGTGACGGCGGCGGGGAGGAGGTGGCTGCGGTTGGTGGAGGCGAGGTTGTAGAGGGTCGAGAGGAGGAGGCGGGTGGTTTTTTCTTTGGGCGAGAGGCGGAGGAGCTGTGTGTATAGGGGGACGATCTCTTGTTCCCTGACTCCATGTTAGCCCGGAGCAGTGTCGGGAAGGCGGAGTATATGCATACTCTTGCAGACTTTGACCCACTAAGGCGCCCTCGAAACTCAATTGCCATATCACCAGGAGGACATGGTAGAGGAGCTGCAGTCCGACACCCCCGGCGAGACCAGCTTCTGTCGCACTCCTGATGCTTGCGCCTCCACTCCAGAGCGTCGAGTCGCTGTCTTTACCAGCGCCAGCGGCAGACCGCAGGATGTCGATGAGAGGGTTGACTGTTTCTTCACGCTGCTTCCAGAATAATTCGCGAGACCTCTTCGTCCGTAACAGAGCCGAGTATTCTTGGACCGCAATGTCCTGCAGACCGCTGTCCTGACTTTTGGCGAGCGACGCAAGGTATTTATAGAGTTTGCGGAGCCCCTCGTCAACCTTCGACGTTGACTTGGTCGAAACGACTAATGCGGAGGATATGAGGCTAGTCAGGACAGAAGATGTGAGTAGAGGTATCGGATCTTCGACGTTCGTCGACTGGCTGAGGAGCGGGAGGAATGGTTTGTATGGATCTGGGTGCTCCAGAAGGTTTGGTGTAAGGGAAGGAACGTCTATGACACAGCTTTATCAGCTACCTATGCCATGCCTCTTAGTTTCAATCCTCACCGTTGATCAAATCGCCAGCGAGCACTAAGATATATTGTATGACATCTGCCCTCTTCTTCGCGGACTCAAATACGCTTTGCCCGTTCTCGGCACCTAATAGTAGCGTTCGGTATGCCTCAAGGTCTCCTTCTACTACCTGCTTCCTTTGCTCTTTACGCACTTTGTCAACGGCTTTGATCTTCTTCAACTCAACATCACTGATATGCCCAGCGCGGACGGCACCCTCCCAAGGAATTGGCCTTGCGCGGATGTTGTTCTGCAGCGAGTTGAGGTATGTTGGAGGGTCTAGGGACATTGTATGGGCGCTGTGGTAGCTATGCGGTGTGGAGGAGTCTATGAGCTGGTGTTCTCGTGTCGCTACTTGTGTATGAGCTCACCGGAGCTTGGGCGTCATGATTGCTTCTTTCGGCTCTCCACGCTAGTGCAAATCACAGTCAGAAGCTCCAAGACTGGATCATCTCCAATAGTAAACAACGTCACTCTTCAAATCTAATAAAATATCCTTGTACTTTCTGCGGAGATCATTTCTAACAAAACCCCTCCATGTCACATACTAGACCTACAAGATGACGAGTTTGAAGAGAACCCTTACAGCGGATGTCCATGCTTCAAATATCTCTAGTAAAGTCTTCGTCAGATCTACACGGAGCGGAAAGGTTCAGAAAATAGTCCGAGAGTTGTATCTAAGGCAGGACATACCGTGCTCCTCAAAGCTCTGTTCAATCTGTCTATCCAGTGCCCCAGCGAACGCTGATGGAGTTGGTAAGTAGAGCCTTTTCAAGTCCACCAGGGAACGTTCTTTGACATGGTCACTTATAGTATCTCCATTCATTCTCTCCGACCTACCTGCTGGTACCAGGAGGTTCCAAGGCCATTACTTAATCCCTGATACTAACGCCCTGCTCAATGGCCTTGACTTATTTGAGCAGACATCTGCATTCTACGATGTCATAATCTTGCAGACTGTGCTCGAGGAGCTCAGAAATCGATCTCTACCACTTTACAATCGTCTTCTGGGACTAACCAGGAGTGAAGAGAAACGGTTCTACGTCTTTTTCAATGAATTTCGACTAGAAACGTACGTTGTGCGAGTGCACGGCGAGTCCATTAACGACCGTAACGACAGAGCAGTGAGGCAAGCCGTCAGATGGTATGGAGAGCATCTTCGCAAGGCAGTCAAGGCTAGTGGAAGGTCCAAGAAGGCACCGCAGATTGTCATGCTCAGCGATGACAAGGACAATTTACAGAAAGCAATGGCAGAGGATTTGAGTGCTTGCTCTTTGTCCGAGTATGTCGCAGGACTCGAGGATGCCGACCGCTTGATGGACATGATCAATGCGTCCCGGCAAGGACAGGACTCGAGGGCAGCCAAGGACGCGCTTATCTATCCGGAGTACTTCTCATTGTCCAAAATGATGACTGGTGTCAAGGCTGGTACCTTGCATCAGGGCATCTTCAATGTGTCTCCCTACAACTACCTGGAAGGGTCAGTACATGTTCCCGCATTCGACAAGTCGCTTCTAGTCCTAGGTCGAGACAACGGTAACCGGGCTATACAAGGCGATGTCGTTGTCGTTGAGGTGCTGCCGAAGGCTCAGTGGAAAGCTCCGTCAACGAAAATAATCGAAGAGGAAGCTCTAACCAAGAACGATAACGCAGACGCCGATGAAGGAGAGGCAGTGGTGACAGAACAGGAGCGTAAAGCACTGCAAGAAGAAGTCAAGCGAATGCAGGGCAAAAGCATCGAAGGTAGATTGCAGCCTACTGCTCATGTAGTTGGGGTCATCAAGAGGAATTGGCGACAGTATGTTGGACATGTTGACACTGGGTCCGTCGCTTCGTCTGTCAAACAAGGTCGCCGACAACAGACCGTCTTCCTTGTTCCTATGGACAAGCGGATACCGAAGATCCGCATACGCACAAGACAAGCAGATGAGCTCGTGGGGAAGAGAGTCCTCGTGACCATCGATTCTTGGGATAGAGACTCGCGCTACCCCGTAGGCCATTTCGTCCGCTCACTAGGCGAGCTAGAATCCAAAGGTGCGGAGACTGAAGCATTACTGCTGGAGTACGATGTTCAGTATCGCCCATTCACTCAAACTGTACTTGACTGTCTGCCAGTCGAAGGTCATGACTGGAAGGTACCGGTAACCCTCGACGATCCTGGTTGGAGAGGAAGACGAGATTTGAGAGAATTGCTGGTGTGTAGTATCGACCCTGTCGGCTGCCAAGATATCGATGATGCGTTACATGCTCGACCGCTGCCGAATGGCAATTTCCAGGTTGGAGTTCACATTGCAGATGTTTCTCATTTCGTCAAACCGAATAATGCAATGGATGTCGAAGCCAGCACAAGAGGAACAACAGTGTATCTGGTCGACAAGCGCATTGACATGCTACCGATGCTTTTAGGAACGGATCTGTGTTCACTGAAACCCTATGTGGAACGTTACGCCTTTTCCACTATTTGGGAGGTTACTCCGGATGCTGAGATTGTCGATGCAACTTTCACAAAATCCGTTATTCGCTCAAGGGAAGCCTTCAGCTATGAACAAGCTCAGATCAGGATCGACGACGAGTCCCAAAAAGACGATCTCACGCAAGGCATGCGGACGTTACTGATGCTTTCGAAAAAGCTAAGGCAAAAGCGCATGGATGCTGGAGCTTTGAACCTTGCAAGCCCGGAGGTCAGAGTCGAGGCGGAATCAGAGACTTCGGATCCAGTGGATGTGAAGACCAAGCAACTCCTCGACACCAACTCGCTCGTCGAAGAGTTCATGCTCCTCGCCAACATCAGCGTTGCTGGCCGGATCTACCAAGCATTCCCCCAAACAGCCATGCTCCGTCGTCACGGCGCCCCACCCAAAAGCAACTTCGAAGAACTCCAGAACCAACTCAAAGTCAAACGCAGCCTCGACCTGCGCACCGACAGTTCCAAAGCGCTCGCCGACTCCCTCGACCGCTGCGTCGACCCCGCGGAGCCCTTCTTCAACACCCTCGTCCGCATCATGGCCACCCGCTGCATGATGTCAGCGGAGTACTTCTGCTCCGGCACCCAAGCGTATCCGGAGTTCCGCCACTACGGCCTCGCCAGCGAAATCTACACGCACTTCACCAGCCCCATCCGACGATATGCCGACCTGGTCGCGCACCGCCAGCTCGCGGCCGCCATCGACTACGAGCCCCTCGACCCCAGTCTCCACAGCAAAGGCAAGCTCGAGGCAGTCTGCAAGAACATCAACGTCCGGCACCGCAACGCGCAGATGGCCGGCCGTACCAGCATTGAGTACTATGTCGGGCAGGCGCTCAAGGGCCGCGTCATCGAAGAGGAGGGCTTCGTCATGAAGGTCTTTTCCAATGGCTTTGTGGTTTTCGTGCCACGGTTCGGCATCGAGGGCCTCATTCGTCTGAGGGATCTGGCCAGTCCGGAGCCTGAGGCGGTGTTTGATGCGGAGAATTATGTGTTGAGGACGCAGGGGGCGAGGGAGGTGACGGTGGAGTTGTTTGAGAAGGTCAAGGTGAGGATTAGTGATGTTAAGGAGGAGTCAACGGGCAAGCGGAAGATCAGGCTCGAGTTGGTGTGAGAGGTTCTTGTACTAGTATCCGTCTAAGAATGGGGTAAATTTGTTCGGACTATAGGTACCGGGCATGGGTTCGTATGACTATTGTAAGGTGATTAGGCTTGTAAGCGGTAACTTACGCTCAGCTAGGGCTATCCGTAGCATCACGTTTAGAAAAAGGAGGGCATGTTTCAGTCATAGATACTATTCAGAGAAGTCCGTTTCTAACTGTTCGGGACAGCTTCAAACGACACAGAACTTTGTGTTGTTTTCACTGAGATGTGAACATGGAACTTTGTCGTTGTGTCATTGGGTGCACTTCAGAAAAGTATGTACTTTAGGAATAGATATATTCCAGACGGATATGCATGCTGTTGATGTTCCCTATATACGTGATGTGCAACCATATCTATGTCCATAACCTGCAGATCAAACCCTCCTCCACATACACATCCGAGTCAAGAAATTCGTCTTTGATTCCGGGTGGCTGACGGCATCTAAAGGTGGTACATCGAGCGGCTGGTCAGTGACAGCATCCAGAGTCTCAGCGGGCTTGTGTGTCTGCGCCGCAATCTGTTCCAGTTCACCAATCTTCCAAGCGCGCAAAAACCACATGCATAGTGCTGCGGCAGTGTACATGAAACCAGTAAAGATCTGGGCATGAAGATAAATGTTGCCCCTAGTCTGGCGGAGTTCGAGCGCAATAGATTCGGAAACTGTGGGTGGATTTTAGCATATCTACCGGTTCCCTGCGGGTAGATATTTTGCTTACAAGTCGTCGGTATAACAAGCACAATCCAAGTGATTGACAGCGCAGATGGAAGCTCTTTCAATCCAACGACTTCGGCGCCTACAGGTCCGACGGTGGTCCAAAATGTGCCAGCAACACTTCCCACGATGAGGGAGAAGAATATCAGGACCCCGAAACTTTTTGCAAAGATCCAGATGATAAAGCAGAATACACCGCAGGCAAATGTTAAGAAGCCTGCTATATTGATTCGCCCGGCTGAGTCGCTGAAGATCCCGACCACTGGTCGTCCTAGACCTTGTCCTAAATTCAATAACGCACCAATGACTGAGCCTTGCTTTGCGGTCAATCCAATACTGACGGCGTAGTTTGGAAGTGAAAAGAGCAAGACAATATAGCCAAGCATGCTAAAGAAGCCCCAGCCAAGGGTCATCAGGAACTCAACGCGCTTGAAGAGGCGGTAGTCAAAGGCCAGCTGCGTCGCGCCTACGGCTTTGTTCCGGTCCTTGATAAGCATGGCACACACGAAGTTCACGGTGAAGGAGATTATGCCCAAAATCCTAAACGTCCAGCCAACCCCTAAGCTTTGGATCATTGCGTTGGCGGCCAGGCTGTACATCATGCCACCCAGACCGCTGCCACCAGTTGCAATCCCATTCGCCACGCTTCTTCTCTTTGTGAACCATTGCGGTACTACCCCCACAGACCCCACAAACAGGAATCCCATGCCCCATCCGAAGCATATACCCTGAGTCAGGAAGAGCTGCCAGATCTGTTTGGCAAACGAGGCGCCGATGAGAGCAAGTGTTTGGAAGAAGACACCGAGAAGTAAGGTGGTCCGAGTGCCATAAACCCGGGTAATGTAGGTCGCAAGAGGCGATATCAGCAACGCTTGCGAGATAGAGAGACCACCAACGAAGGCGAATTCCAGATAAGTCGCGCCCGGATAGACGGTAGTTGCGATGTAGTGAGCCAGAAATACACCATACGACTGAGAAGCCTGTCTTTAGTGAGGTTTTTTGCCAATGTTCTTGTGGTGACGCTTACACTGTTAATTCCCCAGGTATTGGCATTGATCCAGAAACAACATGCTACGCACACCCAACCGTAACCTCCATCAGGCGGTTCATCTATGGATTCGACCACTGGTAAAGGCTGCTCTCCATCAGGCGCTGCCACCGTCTTCTCCGGATCATTGCTGGAGCCAATGTGTTGACCTTTGCTCTCCACGAGCTGTGGTATGGGCGTCCTAGGTGTCATCCCAGTACCAGATCCCCGACATCTGTGGTAGATTGCATCGGAGTCGTGAATTGATTCCAGGTGTAACTTTCTTAGATGTGCCGACTTCCCGAGGGGATCGTCCCTCAATTTTTAACCTTCCCGGTAACAGTTTCTCCTCGACCATTCATATACAGTGCCGGTGGAAATTCTGGGCCATCCACACTGTAAGCAAAAAACACACCTGTTTTTCTAGTAAAATCTGCCACCCCTGTATTCATCCACAAAATCACACACCCACAAGATCAATTGACACCCCCAAAGTTCTATAATGACAGTCTCAATGTCAAAGAGTAAAAGAAAGAATATTAAGATAAAATCTTCATCAAAACTGCATCTAAAAGATCTCAGACATTTCTTCACACTCTTTTTATTCTGAGATGTCAAGAACATCAACATCAATGAATTTGAAGACATTGACAGTGTTAATTTAACAAGAAAGAAAGCTTCAACTAAAACTTTATTTATATTTTTAATTCATTAAACTGTCTTTCTTAACAAGAAAAGTCTCTCTGACAAGAATAAGATGATAAATCTTATCAATTTTAATTATTTAGCATTTTTAACAAATGAACAGATCAAATTAAAAGAAAAGACTTGATCTAAGAACTATTGAGTGCAACAACAGCAGATTAAGATATAATTGTCAGTTAATGAGATTAAAAAACAGAACACTTTGATCTTGAATCTGAAAAATATTAATAAAAAGAGATAAATCAATTTAAAGATTATTTTTTTAATTTGATATAAAAGCAAAAAGAAGAACATTTAGATGATTATTGACATTAAGTTTATATAAAAGACAGTTTTAAGATCTATTTAAAATAATTTTACAGACAGCAATGATTCAGAGTTCTTAAAAGAAAAGATAGTCTTCTTATAAAAAAAAAGATAAATTAATTGCTTTTTGTAGAGTGTCTATATTAATTGATACAGTAAATAGCTACAGAAAAAAACTGAACAGTTATGAAGAAATAAGAGAAGCTGAAATTGAAATTGAATAATTATGTAAGATATCTGATTTGCTGATGACACTGTGACAATGCAGAGTGCAAAAATAAGAAGAAAAAGTGCTTAATATTAAAAGAAAAGCATTATATTCTAAATTTTAATCATTTCACTGTTTAAAATAAAGTCATCAGCAGCAAAGATGTCATCATTTTAAGCTTTTTTCTTTGAATTCTTTACATACTTAATTAATTTTCTTCATCTTCTTTAAAAAAGACTTTACAATCTACTCTGCAGTCTTCTTTACAATCTTCTTTATTTTTTACATTATTTTTAATCTTTACATCTGTTCATGTCTACATAAAACAGATCTCATCAATGTTCTCAATGTCATTAATGTTTATGCAGAGCTCATAACAATACTCATTATTATATATGTCTTTTTTTTATCTTATCTATCTTCATCATTATATCAGCATTTTTATCAGCATTCTTATCAGCATTCTTATACTGCTTTATCTTCTCTGTCTTCTTTATCTTCTTCACAATATTAAATGCATTATTTAATACATTCATCTTATTCACTCTCATCTTAACTATCTTCTTCATCTTCTTTAAAGTCTGCTTCTGTTATAGCACTGATGCCTTTCTTCTTCTCACTACACTAATTTGTCATTATGGCCTTTCCTTGTTATCATCATTTCTTTCTGTTTAGACATTTGTTCTTGCTTTATTTGCCATTATGAGAAATTGCTTCTGCTCACCTACCCTTATGATGTCATAGTCAGACAACTATATAGCTGAGACTTCTTGCTCACTTAGCAAGACAGCTTTTTTTCTTTTAACTTTATCTGACAGTAACAATTTGATAGCATCAACAGTGTTTCATTAAAACAATTATTAATTGTTTATTAAGATTTTAACTTGCTAAATCATCAGTTCTACAGCTTAACTTCTGTGCTGCATCAGATAATGATGAGATTAATAGACTAAATCATTAAGAAATCTCATCACCTTATTATCATGTCACATCATTCTTTTGTTTCATGACTTCATCTTATAGTCAAAACACTCCTCAACTCATCAAGCTGACAAAGATCTTCAACAAATTTTCTTTGCCTAATCTATTAAGACTATCTGACTGTACAGTAACTTTAACTTATTAGCTTAAAGAGTATGAATTGATGAATCTTAACTTTATCTTATTCATATCTAACAACATTGTCACTCTTATTCACAGAGTTACAACTCTATACAAACAGTTAAGTGTTCAAGAAACTCAGACTGCTTTCTCAGTACTTTCTGACATATTTTCTTTTACTTAAGCACATAATTGAATTCTATTCAATTCAGTACTACAGATCTTTAATCAGAACACAGTAATATTATATACAGATTCATTCTTTCTTCAGTGAGCAATCAAAACAGTCAGTCAGCAGTTAGAGATTGACAGTATATCTGATTTAAACTTATTAAATCTCTTTATAATTGAATAAAGACTACAACATTTCATTATCATCTCATTAAAAATTGACCTAAATATCTTAAAGCATTCTATCATATTGTAAGCATCTTAAGCTGCTGAGTCTGAGTTTAGCTCTGACATTATCAAAAACATTTTCTGAAATTCATCACAAAGCATGACAAACAATGATCAGAATGTTGACTCACAAGACAATAATGATAATACATCTTTCTCAGCTGATATGAATTCTACTGTTTAAGCACAGATTCTGCAGATCATTACTGCATCAATTGCTCAATCATAAGAACAAGATATCTCACAGCAAAGTATGTCTAAGTCACTTGATTTACTCAGTTCTTCTGGCTCTCACAGAGATGATGTCAACAATGACAGTAATAATTTGATAATTTTAACTCTAATAGTGATGGTAACTTTCATGAAGATAACTTGACTTGAAAGTCAGTCAATATCAGCTTATTCTATTCAAACTTGCTCAAGGAGTGGGGAGACAGCAATATTATCAATAAAAATAACAAGAATTATTATTGAAATGTCTATGCCTTTATTAATTGAGTCAGAGTGGCAACTATCACTCAAGATATCAGGCAAATATGTTAAAATCTTGATGCTAATCTATGCAGAGAAGCAGAACTGTAATGAAATAATTAGCTATCAAAGATCATTCATCTTGAATTAGTAGCTCATTCTAATGACATTAAAGAATGATGCAAGACACTAAAGAAACACTTTAAAGTATTGCTCAGTGAAGCTTAAAATAAGTTTAACTTGATCAGATACATTATTGAAGACATCAGAAATTGTTGTAGTTTAATAGAATACATTATCACTCTTATGACTGCTGTCAAAAGCTGTGACTAAAGTGAATCAGAATTTGACCTGATAATTTAGACATAAATGTATATTGATATGTCTCTTCAACAAGATATTAATGAATTTAAGAATGAAACATCTGTTAAAGATTTCATCAATACTCTTTTAGTTAAACAAGCAAATTGATACAATAGCTATTTATACAATTCTTAATCTGATAAATTTGTTCAACAAAACCAGCAAGATCAGTATGATTATGATAACTGTAGTCAAAATAACTATGACTGTCAATCTTTCTCTTACTTATCATATTCATCATTAAGATATAACAATTTCTCATATTCACTCAGATCACAATGACAGCCTAATAATCAGTTACAACAGTTTCAATTCTGTTCACAAGATACTCTGTTAAATACTTAATTAAGCTTCAAGACATCTCTTTAAATTATCTTTAGAAACAAAAGACTGTCATCTGAAACAAACACATTAAATTAAAGATTTGAAAATCAGATTAAAAAACTGTTTAACTGCTTAAACAGAGGCAATAAGCTCTCATGATGAGACAATTGCAGTAAATACAGTGACTAAGCATACTTCACTTAAAAAGTGAATTCTTCTGAGAATAGATCTTCTGTCAATGATCAGACTGACTATCAAGAATTTGAGAACATCTATTATAACAATATATATCAGAAAGTCAATATACTCAATATTTAGAAAGAAGAAGAGGTCTATGAGCTGAATTAAGAGTAAGAACTGAAGAACAAAAAGAATAAAGAAGAAGCTGTGAATGTGAATTACATAACTGAAACACAAAATGACTGTTATAGCTGCTGTAAAATCTTTCTGTTCAACAACAAATTGCACAAGCATGTGCACAATGAGTACAATGATGAAAAATTGATCAAACAGAAGCTCAATAAGACAATTTAGAAGTCAAAATCTGTCAAACTGTCAGAATCTATACTGATTAGATTTATAGCTAGTCTGTTCTCTTATGTATTTATCAACTATGATTTTTAAGACTGAAGATACATCACTGTCTTAACAAAACTGATGCTTACAGTAAAAGAAGAGTCAATCTGCCTCAACACAGGCTGCATTATGAGTTTAATTGACAGAAGCTTTCTAAAAAAACAGATTTTAAATATCTTGATTAAATGAATCTCATCACTCATTATGATTTGAGAATTGAGAACTGAAACTCATTATTATGACAAATATATCATTCTGATTATCTATCTGCCTAACAATAACAACTGATTAGCAGTAATCATTAAAGAGATACATATTGTCAATAATCTGAAGATTAAGATGCTTATAGACATCAATATTCTCATTTTAAAGAATATTTCTATTATGCTTTCAAGTAGAAAAGCAATTGTGAATAGTTGTGATGACATTGAACTATCATTAACAGTTATTACATAGTTAATTGACTCAGTACAAAAGATTATAATGACTCATAAAAATACAATTATACAGTTCAGAAGTCACATAAATGTATTAATAGTCAAGACTGCTCTATCTTAAAATTGTAATCTTCTGTTTAAATTAGATTGCAACACAGAGAACACAGCAATATATACTTACATCATTGATTATACTTTATCAACAGTACAAGTGCAAAATGACTCAGATATGCCTCTTATCATTTTACAAAAAATCTATCTTGATCATGTTGTGAAATATGAAGTCAACAAATATTATCTAGTCAATTTGCAGAATTCAAAATTTGCAGTCTTCACAATCAGAAAATAAGCAAATTGAGTTAAAATGTGTTTCTGAAGTCTGTTGATCACAGTGATAACATTTTATCTGAGAATAATGACTAATTTTAAGAGAAAGATCACACATAAAGTAATGATTTATAGATCTAACACTGTAGCAACTTAAATTGCAACAATTATGCACTTATATTCTCATCTTTAAACAAATCAAAACAACTTAATAAAGATTCTGAAGAAAGAATGAATGAATATTCTGCTCATTGACAATTGAAAGACTCAGTACAAATTAAAACAAGTATGTGTATACTCAGTTAAGCAAAAGAACTGTGAAGTAATTGATATGACATTTAATAAGTTACAGATACAAGACTGCTTAAAGTGAACTACAAGCTTCATTTCTTTCATCTATTTCTGTTTTATGATATGAAAAAATCTACTGAATGAGATTCAAAAAGATAGAGTAGTAGTTAACATTTAAGCACTCAACAAAATCATTATGTCAGATATCTATTCAGTATCAAGTCAGACTGACATTTTAACTGCAGTTTAAGAAGTTAAATACATCTTTACAGTTGACTGCAGCTTCTTTTTCTATCAGTAAAGAATAAAATAAACACATCAGCACTGTCTGACTATTGTCTTACATTAAGATCAGAAAATCTTCAAGATTACAGTTATAAGTTATTGAAACTTGTCAGCATATGTTCAATGAATGATTGATAGAATTTTATAACAACAGAGATTATACATTAAAATTTATGTTAATGATATTGTCATTTTCTTCAATATGCTAAAAGAGCACTTAAAACATCTTTACAACATATTTAACATATTAAACAAAATGAGAATCTATCTTTTGCTGAAGAAGTTCTATCTAGCATATTTATCTGTTTAGCTATTGAGTCAGTAGATAGATGCTTTGAGTCTTGTGACTTCAGAAGACAAGTTAGTTGCAATATTCAGAATTAGATTTTCTTTAAGTTTAAGTCAGTTAGAAAAGTATCTTGATTTAATTGACTATCTGTAACAATATATTTTACATTATACAGCTATCATCAAGTCACTTCAACAGCAAAAGATCTTCTTAAATCAAGGTCTTTAAGCAAAAGAGACAAAAGAAAACACTAAAAAGTGAATGATCATTATTATCAGATTAAATAAATTAATTTTAAAGAAGCTAAACATCTTTCATTATCTTCAGTCTCTATTCTCTCAGTCAATCATTCTGATGCATTTCTTGTCAAAACAGCAACTCTACATTGATTTGAATGTGTTTAAAGAATTTGACTTTGAAGTGCATATATATTACACAAAAGAGTTCACTGAAGACAGTACTTCAAAATAAAAGTTTATGAAGTTTATTCTGTTTTTAAGCAGACTGCTTTAAGATGTCAAAATGCAATACTGATTAACTGAACTTAAAGTGATAGAATTGATCTGAGTAGTTAAGAAGATCAGACACATAATAGAAGTGATGATAAAAAATGTAATTATTTACACTGATCATGCAGTCTTAATAAGAATCAGTCATCAGTTCAGTCTAAATATCACTGTAATGAAGAAGCTTAACTTACATCTTATTCAGACATCTGAATATCTTCAGTGCTTTTATCTGAACATTCACTATAAGTCTGAAAAATTAAACATAATATTAGATGCTCTGTCTCAATTGCTTAGCAATAACAATATCTGCAAGTATTTAGTTAATCAGAAGAATTAACTGAAAACAGACAACTTCATATTGAAAATCTTGCAGACTGACTTGAGAACAGCTGCTTACATGAGAATCTTAATGAAAATCTCAGATCAATTGTGACAGAATATTAAGCATGAATATGTTGAAGAATTAAAATGAGAGCACATCTTACAGATATTAAAAAGAAACAATGCTCTGAGACCTGATGTTGCAAGATGTTACGGCCATACCCAGTAAAGGTTATGTAGTAACTAGATATACGCGGGTACAGCGTATTCACGGGTATAAGGTCGCCCGGCTCGATATGCTCGCGGCGACCTCAGCGAGGCGATAGACCTCTGG
>JAABUY010000624.1_pt1 | contig 58674 bp, 45 predicted proteins | sample 5560271 | NCBI WGS metagenome assembly JAABUY01 (sample SAMN10711886, study PRJNA513374) | rock metagenome | isolation source: Antarctica rocks | place: Antarctica: Victoria Land, University Valley | reverse complement strand
CCCGCAACAATATATACAATCTCGCATAGGCCCATAATGGGTGTTTAATCGAGTAAGAAACAAAAAAAAAAAAAAAAAAAAAAAAAACTGATTCATCTTGATCAACATTAAAGACATTTAAAGTTTTCTAGATTTTGCGAACTTCTATAGAAGATTCATTTATGACTATAGTAGAATAGTTATCTTGCTCACTTGTTTCATCAGAAAAGATGTACTCTTTGTCTGATTTTAGAAATGTCAGATTGCATTCAACATTCTTAAGAAAGTCTTCATTTTCAAGATTATTCTTCATCATTATAATTCAGATTACAAGATTGTGATAGAAATTGATGCTTTAAACTATGTGTTTGAAGACATTCTTTCTCAATATGATGAAAATGAGATTCTTCATTCAGTCACTTACTTTTTGAAGAAGCATAATTCAGTTAAATGTAACTACAAGATCTATGATAAAAAACTCATGATCATTGTTCGCGCTTTCAAGAAATGATGATCAGAGCTTGAAGACTCTATCTATTCTGTTGAGATGATCATGAATCACAAAAATCTTGAGTATTTCATGTCAATTAAGCAGTTGAGTTGTTGTCAAGCTCGTTGAAGTGAGTTTCTGTTTAGATTCAACTATTGCATTGCTTATCATTTCAACAAGATCAACGATAAGTTGAATGCTTTGACACGTCACTCAGAAGATCTTTCTAAAGAAAAGAATACATTTGATTCTCAATATCAATATCAACATCAAACAATTCTGAAAACTCATGTTTTAAACTTTGATATTATTAAAAATCTCATTTTCAATGTTTTCAACATCAAAGTCATGAAGCTTCAGTCACAAATCATCACTTTAGATTCAGTTCAATTACATCTGTTCTCAATTATCTCAGCATTCTTGCAAATTCTAACTTTCATGAATCTAGAAATTGAAGAATTTGACGTTGAAAACATCAAGTCTCAGTTAGATCAAGACATTCTGAATCTTGATGAAGATTTTGCTGACATTCTCACTCAGACATTGTGAAAGCAAATCAAAATCAATGACAAATTCGCAGCTCAGATAATTGAAGTGCTTTGCAATGAAGCATGACATCACAACAAGATTTCTTTAGTCGAGTGTGAAAAACATGAAAATCATCTGTACTTTCAAGAAAGAAAGTACATGCTCAACTCAGATAAACTACGTCTTCATATCATTCAGCTCATTCATGATAATATCGTTGATGATCATTCAGAAAGAGCAAAAAACTATGAATTGATCAGTTGAGTTTACTGATGATCAAACATTTATAAATATGTTCAACGCTTCATATGAAACTATCACGTGTGCATATGTTTTAAGTTCTTTAGACAATGAATTCAAGAATAGTTGCATCTTCTTTCAGTTTTTAAACGTCGTTGACGTGATGTCTTCATGAATTATGTAGATTCTTTATTGCTCAGTATCTTCATAAATATCACATATAAATATGTTTTAATCTTCATTGATCATCTTATCAAAATGAAACATTTAATTTTCATCACTTCTATGAAAGTTGAAGAAGTTATCAACTGCTTCTATGCTCATGTTTGAAAACATCATGATTTACTTGAGTTCTTCATGTCTGATCGAGACACACAATTCATCTTCAATATCTGAAAGCATATGTGTAAAATGCTGAAAATAGATGTCAAGTTATCAATAACATATCACTTTGAGATTGATGATCAAATCGAAAGAATTAATGCTATCATGAAGCATTATCTTCAAGTCTTCGTCAACTACATGCAGAATGACTGAGCTAAGTGACTTTCTGAAGTTGAATTCATCGTCAATAACACATCATCATTAATCACTTTAGCATCACTCTTCTTGATCAATTCAGATCAGAACTTACGTCTAGACTTCAAGTCTTCTGAATCTCTGCTTAAGAATTTTACATTTCAAGTTTGAAACAAGTTAATCAATGTTGAAAAGTTTATCAAGAAGATAAAGAAACTAACTGAGCATTTATGTGATGAGATGCTTATAGCTCAGATTATTTATGAATTCAATATTAATCTCTTTCATCGTTCTTGTTTTAGATACTTTGTTGAAGATGAAGTCTGACTGAATGCTTGCAATTTCAGCATCGCTCGCTTCGCTGTTAAGTTAAATGATCATAACGTTGACTTCTTCAAGATCAAGCATGTCTTCAAGAACAATTCTCTGATCATTGAGTTAAATCTTTCAGCATTCATGAAGATTCATTCAATCTTTCATGTCATTCTTTTGAGTCATATTGCAAGTGATTCTCTTTTAAATCAACGTCAGAAATCTTAAGAACTCATTATCATTAAGAATGATGAAAGATTCTGATATGTAAACAGCATACTAAACTTCAAGCATGATAAATGCTATAATTCATCTCTGCTCAAGTATTACATCAATTGAAAAGATCACTTCTTTATTTAAGAGTCTTTTCATCTTCTGAATAATTGTGAGCAAACACTTGATGAATATCATCTTGTCAATTCTGTCGTTGAAGAATCACATGTATTATCGTGTGTGATGTTTCAATGTCAATGTCAAGAACTTTAAGTTCAATCTTCATCATCTCAATTCAGTCTTGATCTGACTCAGATCTTGTTTAAATCTGATTCAAACATTTTGTTTAAATCTGACTCAGATGTGACTCAGATGTATTCTAGTCTCATCTGTGCATTATTACATTAAACTGTATTTCATCTTTTTCTTACTCAGATCTGACTCAGATCTTGTCTAGATTTGATTCAGACATCTTGTTTAAATCTGACTCAGATGTGACTCAGATGTGTTTCAAATTCTCTGTGCATCATCATGTTAAAATGCGTCTCATCTCATCTTGTTCTTCAGACATCTTGCTCAGATTTATTCTAGTCTCATCTGTGCTTCATCATATTAAAATGCGTTCACATCAATTCTTGTTTCATTTCAGTCTTCATCTTCAATTCTTTCTTATTTCATCTTGTTTCTTCTTATTGTTTTGCAGAAGCTCAGTCTTGAAGAAGAGAGTTACTGTCATGATGTCAGATCATCAACTCAATTTAAAACATAGATCATCAATATTTTAAATAATCTTGATTCATTGAATCTGTTTTGCAATTCAATGAATCAAGTCATCAATTTAATCATCATCATCTTAATTTAGTCTCAACAATTCTATTTCAATCATCTCAATCATTCTGCAATTTTAAGTCAATAAAACTATTGTTTAATCTTGATTCTGCTCGATTCATGTATATAGAAGTCAAGTTTTCATTCTTTTCTTTCATTCTTTGTCTTTCATCTTGTACATTATTTGATGTATTGTCTTGTATCTAGATTATATCAAAGTAATAATAATATCAGTCTTTTATATTAATAGTATCTTTAGTTTAGCTCAGTTTCTGACACTGTAAATTCAAATAAAAGAATTTACTTCAAGAATTCAAATAATAGAGAGTCATTGAGGAGCATTGAATGCATCAGTGAAGAAGACAAGAATATATCATCAATGTTAATTATGACTGAAGTTCAACTTTTAATGTTTCATTTTAACAATGATCTTGATGATAAACTGATCATTGAATCAAGTTTCAATATTAATCTTCTGACTTAACTTGAGTACTTAATATCAATCTTCTGACTTGATTTAAGTTCTCAACTCAACTCATCAAGAAATCGAAAATGATATCAAATGTCAAGATTTACTATTTTTGAATTTATTACATCATTATATTTGAAAAACTTACATGAAACAAATGAATCTATTTCTCTTCTCATTGTTTGCATTATCTTGTTGCATTATCAATAAAATATATTGTAAGATGTTTGATTTTAATAAAACATATAAATTATCAAGATCTTCGATCAAGAAAGAATCTAATTTCTTGATTATTCATTCATTTACTTTCAGTAATCTTCATTTTAATGAATCTGCAAGTCAAGATTCATGAAACATCAATCAGAATTTCGTTGAAAAGAAATGAACTCTTCAAGAAGCGATGAATAGAATTCATCATGATACTTCTCTTTTAATATTAAGAGAGAATAATCAGTATGTTGAGTGAAGTGCTGATATTAATGCTCAATTTCAACAATGATAATTACAGACATCTGTTGACAAAAGTATCATCAACAAGATTTAAAGAAAGATAGATAATTTACTTTGAACTAAGAAGATTGAAGTAAATAAACAATTCAACATCTGAAACAAGTTTATTCAAATGATCTTGACGTTGAAAGAATATTCTAAGATTTCATGCAAGAATTGTCTTAAAATTCTAGATCATTCTACGACTATTGATGAATCTAGTACGATCAATATGATCAAGCATCTCAAGTCAAATGCTTCTCAGAAATGAAAATGACTCAACTCTCTTTCACAGCTTGAGATATCTTTTGATCATGTAAGTTCAATATGATAATGCAAATAAATAATGCAAAGTTGATGTATTTATAGAAGAAAAGTCATATCAACTTATTATTTCAATTCAATCAACAGAATTGAGAAAAGATATTATATCAAATCTTCGTTGCATTGAATTTGTCTTTTCAAATCATCAAAAATCAGCATTTTTAACAGTTACTACAAATGCTTCGTTCAGAAATTACTTTCATGCATTGCACTAAATTATCAAACATGATTTTCTTGAAATATGATGAAATTTAAACAAAGATAAAGCAAGATTTAAAAGAGTCATGACAGATTTCTATTGCATTGAATGCATGATTTAGTTCTCAAAAAGTTGTTTATCTGAAAGTTTTGATATATTGAATGAATGTTACATTTCAATATCATGAACATCTCATTGAATTTACATCTCTTCAAGTTGAACATACTGATCATTATTTGATGCAAGAGCTGTTCAAGATTTTAAATATATATGATATCAAGAACAAGCTTTTCAACGTTGTTATTAATAATGCAAGCAACAATGATACTTTGAAGAAGAAGCTTGAAAAAGCACTCAATCAACGTGACATTTCATGAAATAAAGCACAAAACTCAATTTCTTGTATGATGCATATCATTAATTTAATGATTCAAGAGTTTATCAGAGCTATTGAATCAAAGATTTTGAATGATAATTTTGCTGTGTCATTAAATGATGATCAAGTTGAGAATGTAATCATAAGCAATGATCTTTGCATTGTTATCAAGAAAATATTTATCAAGTTGATAATGCAAAAAGATAATGCATTTACTAATCAGTGAAACAAATTCATGCTTTTACTATTGTTATCAACAGTTCTTTTCAACAAAAGCTTCATTTTTTAAAGCTTCAAGAAAATTCTACAAAAAGATCTTGAAAATTGATACAAGACATTTGCATTCATTGAAACTTTATTTATTTGATGCTTCAATGTGCATATCAACTGCATGACATGATCAATATATGAGTTGAGAAATTTTTAACAGATGCAAAGATTCAAGCTATTCAATTAAAGAAGAATGAATGATCATTAATATTGTTTATTGACAATATATTAAATTCTTTCTATGAGCTAACTCTGATTGTATCTAGAATCATTAATGTTGATATACAGTTAGAATTTCAAATATTTGATGCTCTTTTCAATCATCTCAATGCTATTGAAATGATAGTATGTAATAATGCATGTATTTTGCAAGCACTTGTTCTTTAAGCTTATGAACTAACTTTTACAAAACTTTTAAAATATTATTTTAAAATGAAGAATAAAGATGAACTGATATACAATCTCATTATGATTTTAGATTTTACTCAAAAGTTGAATTTGTATCAAGATTGAAATGCAAATGAGAATGATGTTCATTTTTATTACGACAGATACAGAAAAAAGTTCAAGAACTATTTTCATCATCATTATGAAGAGAAAACTACAACATCAGAAGTTGAAGTGCAAGTGACTAGCGATGTTGATCAGATAATGCAATATGATAATGCAATTAATCATTTGTTAACAATGTTATAATTTGTTGTGATGATTACATGAATTCTTCTTCAAAGAACTTAACGTTGCTTCATATCTATTAGTGAAGATGATTGATATTTTTGCATTAATGCTATTGTCAAGAAATCTTCAATATGAAAGTATTGAAGAGACAACGTCTTGAACTATTCAAGATTGACTCAAATGATTAAGAATGTTCTTTCATGTTCAATATTCTTTGTAAATATTGAAAGAATATTCAGTCTTGCAAGAAGAGTTTATTGATGAAATCAATCATAAATGACTTTAGAATCAGTTGAATAAATAATGCTTCTTAAGTATTATAATCATATCATGAACTTGAATTCTGAAAAGACTATCATCAAAGCATGAAATATTTATTGCAGAGAAAAAGATGAAGATAATGCAATTGATGAATCTGATGATTCTTTCAAAACAGATTTGCAGAATGTTTTACATTTTATTAATGTTTAAATGTTCAATATCATTTCATTTGAAGTTGTTTTTACATTGTCAATGTATGTAATATGATAATACACTTATGAGATAATGCAAAAAGATAATGCAGTTCATAGAGTGTATTGCTATGTTAAATAGCTTGATTTGATCAAGTTATTGTGAATGCTATTTCTATTCATGATTCAACTGAATTTCAAGATTGCACATTAAAGTCTTCATGAATATCAAATCTTTCTGATGAAGAATTACTTGCTTGACATGAATAGCAAAAAGATTACTATCTGCATATGTAAAGCATGATATCAGTAAGTGTTGTAAAATATCAAGAATAATGCAAATGAGTAATGCATTTACTGACAAGAAATTTACATAGAAATGCTTCTGTAACTTTCTGAAAAACAAGCAGAGTTGAAGTTTGAATTCTGTAATTCTCATCGCTCATTTTCTGATTAAGTTGATTCATATCAGTCTCATTCTGAAGAATTTTTTATACTAATCTTTTGAATGAGATCTTAAATATTAATAAATTTGCATCTTTTTGATAACGATGAATTTCTTGAAGAACGATGATTTCTAACTTTTATTTTCTCTTTGTCTGTCGCAATAAATTAGCTGTTGATTGCTTGATGCATTATTTATTTGCATTATCTTCTCAATTTTATTTATCTTGCTTTCAAGCAAGATTTTGCTTTCAGACATGATTTTATGATCTTGTCTTAATTCTTTTTCAAATCAATATAATGAATATTTATCATTATGAGTTAACTTCTTCAAATCATTATGTGATGTATCTTCATTTGACTGTAATTCTAAATTAAGTCTGTCAGCAATGCATAACAAGAAATGCATTATTTAAATGCATTATTTGTCTGCTTGCAACGTGTCATGAATATAATGTAGATTATTCAATCATGATTTGAAAAGTTGTGATAATTGAGTAAAAAATTGCAATAATTGAGTAAAGTAAGAGCAAAGTGAAGTATGATGTTAACAAGAAATGATGATTGAATAAACTGTGTTAATAGTATCACTTTTATGATGAATGTGTTAATTGTATCACTATTATGATGAATGTGTTGATTGCATTATTGAGATGATGATTATGATGATCGCAGCTTTAAAATGATGAATGAATTTCAAAATTCAGCTTTAACTTTAATTTATTAACATTTCACATATATTTTAACTTTAATGTTGTTTACATCTTACATCTCTTTATTGAATTCATTTATTGTGATTAGAACAAAGCACTTCAACATCATTATTAAATAAAAAGATTGTTATGCATTATTTATATGCATTATCATTGAGACTAATCAAGATTGCAGAATGTTCAATCTATTTATCAAGTTACAATTCATTGCAAGTAGAAATTAAGTCGTTGAATGAAATGAAAATCAAAAAACTCTTTATATTAAGCAGAATGTCAATCAAGTCACTCTTCATAAACAATTGACAAAGCTGAGAATCATCAATATATATCAGAAAGTCTTGAAAGAGAAGCAGATGAACATGAAGAGCAATATGCAAGATATGATTACAGATGATTGAATGAAAAAGAAACTACATGATAATGCATTTGAGTAATATATATGTGTTTCAAAAGCTGATGCTATAATAACTTAATGCTTTGAAATAAATTTGATGAAAAAGATGAGAAAGAAGAAAATTGTGAAGCAAGTGAATCTTGAAGCAATAATCATGAAGACAACGTTCAATACTACTTCTACTGTCAATATATATACTGTGTTTGATGTCAAAGACAAGACTAATGTATGAATTAAACTATTGCATCACAAGATGAACTTGAAATGAATATTTTGAAATACATAATATCTATCATTGAATTAATTCAGCAACGAATTTTACATTATGAAGAATTGAATGACTTGAAGACAATGAATGATTCAGATGTCATACAAGAATTTGATAAATTTATGAGTACATTCTTGAGTAAAAAAAACATGATTGATAGAAAGATAGTTAAATTATTAGATTCAATAAATGATCAGTTTGATGATATCATTGAAATTGATTATGATGACAAGAAGATGAAATTTAGCAAGAAAAATGATGATGCAGATATGATTGAGAATAAGAATGAGTATGATGAGAAGAAGAAAAATATCAGAATCTAGATTTATGAGAATCAGAATTCATCAGAGAATAAACATGAATGCTACTGTTGACTTTTTAAAAACTCTACATGAGTTGCAGAGAACATCAGAATTTAAATCTATGAAAATCAGAATTTCATCAAAGAATGACATTCTTCAATGCTACTGTTGTCGTGAGACGAAGTCTCACTTCTCGATGACTCATGAAACAGCATTGATTCGATCGCATCTTCAGAATTCATGAGAATATAGACTATCATTCATAAAGATTTCTCGAGCAGAGCTATTGAGTCGCATCTTCAGAATTCATGAGAACATTGACTACTATTGATAGAGGTTTTTCGAGCATGACTCAGCTGCATCTTCAGAGTTCATGAGAATATTGACTATCATTTATAGAGGTTTCTCAAGCGAAGTTTTCTTCTTCATTCTTTTTACTCATCTTTTGATCTTTTTTCTAGACGAGAGCATCTACATAGAGACATATCTATCTATCTATCTATTTATCTAGTCATCTGTATCTAGTCTATCTTCTAGATCTATCTATCTACTAGATTCATCATTGCATGTGTTCATGCTCATTCTGTTGATTTCGAAGCTCTCTATATTACATCACTATTCTATCTCTCGACACTGTCAATTTTTTAGAAACTTACATAAGTTGCAAAAATCATCATTGATTCTTGAAGATGTTCAATTCTAGATTTATGAGAATCAGAATTTTATCAAAAAATGATATTCTTCAATGTTATTGTTGATTTTCGAAGATTTCTGCATAAATTGCATGCAATTTCATAGATTCTCATTTGATTTATCAATAATGCTTTGATCAAATCTTTTAATTATATAAAGAATGATTCATTTCTGTACTTCATAGCTTAATGTTAATTTCTCATATTATTAGTTTTACTAAACTATTTATTGAATTTGATTCTATTATCTATGCATGCATTCTTTAATGAAGTTGAACAATTTTTTAGTTACTCACAATTTTAACACTTTTCTTTATTGCAGAAACAATAGTTTATATGATCAAAGATAAATTAATATTGTTGTTGATCTTTTTGATGCATCAACAATTGAACTCAAAATGAAAAGCATTGCAGAAATTTTTTTTTTTAAATAAAATTTCTTTAACATGACACTCAATCTTCAAAGCAAGTTTCAAGCTCTTTTCATTCTTAAAACTTTCTTTTTTTTCATTCAAGCAGTCATCATCATTGATGTCACAAATTTTAATGTTGAAAAAATTAATATTTCATTCTTTGAAGTTTCTGATCAAGTTATGATCTTTCTTGATGTTGAAGTCTCACTTTTCAAGAACTTCATTTACATGCTTTTCAAGAATGTCACTTCTTTCATCTCTGTCATTCTCACAGAATCTGAAATCATTTCATCTGTCTCAACTTTCAATGATCACATGAAGAAACAACACTTGAACTCAATGATGATTTTTAATCAGCATTAAGCAATCATCATGAACATCATGACTTCATTGTTTCATTCTTTCTCAGATTACATAAACATTATTGTAGAAAGTTTATTGAAGACTTGATGTTATATAATATCAAATGAGAAAATTGAAAGCATTTGCGCTGATGTGAAAAAAGAAGAAAGATAATGCACAATGCTTCAGATCAGAATGAAAGTTGTTGAACGTGAATTTTCTTTCATTACTTTTACTGAGTTTCAGTTCATCATTGATGACGTGAAAGCTTTGCAAAAACAGCAGAATTACTTGAAGATGTATGCTCAACATGAAGTGCTTTTTGTTGAAAATGCTATTCTGCTGAAGAATCTGAAGTGAACTTTCAGCACATCAAACTCTGAATATTTTTCAATGTAATGAAGTCATGTATTCAATTGCTCTGACTTGAAGTTTTGCAAGAGAATCATCATTAAAGTTGTAAAGAGTTCTTTCAATGAGAATTCTTTTAAAAAGAGAGCAGTCATTTTTAAAATTACTTTTTCAAAGAAGTTTTCAAACAAGAAAAAGTATGAATTTATCATTGACAAGAATTTAAAGTTGTTTCTTCAAAAACTGAAGTTGAACTTCGTTAAGATGAACTATGTTAAAAATGATGATAAATTTAACTATGCTATTGAATATGTAAAAGTCATGATGATATACTATTTTCAACAAACGAAGAAAACAATCAAGAAGAAAGATCACAGAATTACTTGAACAAAGTTTCTTGAAACTCTTCAGAAGTGTTTGCTTGATGCAGAATTACTTCAAAATTAAGTAAATAATATGTGAAATATTATTATAAAAAGAAGTGATCAAACTTGTGTGTTGTTTTTTCTGAAACTCAACAAGACACATTTTCAAAATCATGTTGAAATCATGAAATTCAAGAAAGTTCTCTTATTCAGATTTCTGAATGAACTACTTTTTCTCAATAAAGTCAAGTTGACAGTATTAACTTCTACTCAATGAAGCAAAATGTCTTTTAAAAGCTGAAAATCATCTTTGCTTAAAATGTTGTTTTTCAGCACTTCAATTTTGCAAAAGTCATAAAACTGAAGATGAATGTCTCTGAATTTGCAAAAGAAATGATGATGTTTCAATAAACAAAAATTACACTCAAGAATCTACATTGACATTCAATAATCATCTGATCGAGAAAGTGATAATCAATTGAATGAAACTATGATGCACATGATCAGAAAATGTTAATGATCATCGAAAGCATGAATCATTGAAGACATTATTTAGAAGAAGCTTGACATCAAATAAATGTAATCAATAATCATGCAAATCTTTGATACTTTATGATAACAATCAAGCTTTCTCACAGATAAATAAAGTAAATCAACAAGCTTATTGCATACAACTTCAAGATTTTCTATCAAAAGAAAGTGAACAATTTCATTAATGATTCATCAAGAAGATTTGACTATGAAAAATATTTCAATGTAGATGAGAGAAAATTCAATCATGATTTAACATATATAAAAGAACTTTTCAAAAATTTCTTGAGTCAATCAATGTTAACTTTTGTCATCTTCATTCAACAGTTCAAGATTCTGAGCATCAAGAATCATAAGAAAATAATCATCAAATCATTTCAGAAGATCATTAATTTATCAGCGTTTGCAAGAAAAATCAAAGAAGTTCAAACTTTGAAGAAATTCTCAACTGCTGATGAAAAGTCTTAATGATGATTTTAAAATATTATTATTTCTCATCAGAAAAACATCTGTCTTCGTAAGAATATTGAGTCAACATTCATTACTGTTATTGAGATTAAAAAGAACATCTGTTTTCATGAGAACATCAAGTTAACATTTATCACTGTTGCTGAAACTGAGAGAAACATCATTCAAATGAAATGAAAATGCGGAAGAGCATATTTCTCTGCTAAAAAGAATGAAGATTTGATCATGAATCAGAGCAAGAGTTCAACTATGTGTCGTTCTGCTGAAGAGAATGAAGATTTGATCATAAGTCAGAGCAAAGATTCAATTATATATTATTCTGTTGATGAAAGTGAAGATTTGATCATGAATCAATGAATGAATTCAACTATGTGTTGTTCTGTTAAAGAGAGTGAAGATTTGATCATGAATCAGTGAATGAGTTCAATTATGTGTTGTTCTGCTGAAGAAAATGAAGATTTGATCATGAGTCAGAGTGAAAGTTCAATTATGTATCATTTTGCTGAAGAAAGAAAAGCTTTAATCAGAAGAAAGAAGATGAATGCATCAGAAAGTTGTTCAATTGCAATTCAGAATAAGTTAAATGAGACAGATGATGCAGTCTTGAAGAGCGCAAGAATTCATAAATGCTTCAATTCAAAATTGATATAAAATGACATTATGATTTTAAGCTTTGTTGACTTTGCAAGCTAATTTTTCAAGAATCTGATTCAACTGATCTGCAAACAGCAGAAAGTGAATTATTTCATTATCACAGTATGAAAATTAATGAAAAAGAAAAGTTCAAGCACGCATGATACTGAGATTGACTTCAGCATCTTTATGATCAACTGATTGAAGAAAATCATAGATGATATCATGATATTTCAAGAATTCATTTACATTTCTGCATAAAATGAATTTAGAACAGAAGTTATAAAATGACATCATGATAACTTTCTTGCAGAACATCTTGACTTTCAAAAATGTTTAAAGCTTGTTTGATGAATTTTCAACTGATCATTTACAAATAAAAACATTAAGAAATACTGCAAGATTTGTAAATCATGTCAGTAACATAAGACATTACATCACAGAATCTGAGAACTTCTGAATAATTTGTTTATTTCTTGAAAAATATGAAAAAGCATCATAATAAACTTCATCATTGATCTTTTTGACAGCATAAACATCTCAGATGTCTTTTACAACAGCATCATGATTGTAGTTGATCATTTTTTCAAGATGATGCATTACATTTCTACTTGAAAAACAATGATTGTTTTCAATCTGATTGATCTCTTTCTTGACAAAGTAGTTTGATATCATAAGATTTTTGATGATATAATTTCTGACAAAAACTTCATATTTACATTGCACTTTTGAACGTTGCTGTGCTATCATCTTTTGATCAAGTGAAAACTTAGCATTTTATTTCATTTTTGCATTGATAATCAAATTGAAAGACAAAATCAAATTCTTAAGACTTATTTTCAAGCATACTGCAATGATGTTCAGAATGATTGAATTCATCTTCTTGTCATGATCGAGTTCTTCTACAATAACAGCATTTACATTGCAACATCAATAACATCATTTTTTGCAATCATAAAAAAATACTCAAGAATGAAGTTCAGCATCAAGAATCACTCAAAAAAAATCAAAATCAATCATGAACTACATAATAAAAATGAAAAGACTGCATGAAAATCTTTATTACAAACTAGCAAAGATAAATATCAACTACGTGATTCAGCATGATAAAAGATACTTTGTTAAAACATATTTTGTTAATCAGTTGATGTGATTGAACATCAAGAACATTTGAATCAAGAAGTTTTTCAAGAAACTTGAAGTTAAAAAATATGAATTGTATAAAATTCTGAAGTGTCTGAGCAGACAAATCTATCATCTGAAACTGTCTTCAAAGATGTGTATACATTCAATATTCAATGTCAATCTGCTGAAATCTTTCTGCTTAAGAAAAAAAAAATTGAATAAATTGCTGATAAAGAATCTTGAGCTAGAGAAAGAAATACATGATAGCTGAAAGATTGATGACATACTGAATAATTGCATGCAGAATGATCAGTTGCAATATCTGTTTAACTAAAAGAACTTTGAAGCTTCAGAAAATATCTGAGAATCATCAGATTATCTTGATAACTGCAAGATTTTATTAAGATTCTTTCATTGCAAACATTTCATCAAGTTTAAAAGCAAGCTGTTAACATCATTATGAAAGATTTGAAGTATGCATAAAATGAAGTAAAAAGATTGATAATTATTTAATTATTATTAACAAAAAAAAAACTCAATAAGACTCTCTCGTTCATTCATTCTCATCAATATTCATCTCAACAGTCTAAAAAGTTATTAACAGATGCATAAATCAATACATGAATAATTCACAAGTTTCATATGATAAATGTATCATTCAGCTTTTGCTTTCTTTGAAATTCAAAAATTGATGATAGTAAACTTTTACATCTATTAATCAAACTGCACAAAACATGCACAAGCTATCATATTAATAGAATGAATGAAATAAAAAGTTCATATCAAAGCTCATTGTATTCTTCATTTCTTCAATGATAAATTGCATGATCAACATCAAAGATGAGAAGAAAGAAAAAGTCATCAACAGAAATGAATCAGATGAGAATGAAGACAGAAAGATATAAAAGAACAAAGAAGACAAGAATGAAAGCAAAGAAGATAAGAATAAAGATGACATCATAGAAGAACATGTTTCTTTCGCTTCATAACTCATAAGAATCATCAAAGTATTTTGAATCACAGTGATGAGTGAGAATTGAAAAGAAACAAACTTTTCAATCTGTTTCTTCAACTCTTCAATAATTCTATTCTGCTTCATAATTCAACATAAGAAATCATTGATTTGAATCTTTTATATTGTGATTAATTCTCATATTTTTCTACAATTAATAATGACATCTTTTACATTTTTTTTCATATCATTGATATTATTTTTATTAATTTCAATATCAAAACTTAAAAAATGCAGCTTTTGTTTTACATATTCTTCAAATTGAAGAAATATCTAATTCTGAGTCAAATTGAAAGAAGAATTGCAAAAGATGATTATCATTCTTTCAATTACAAATTCAGAATCAGATGCAACAATGAGCTGAAAAAAATTTAAACAAGAATGAAAAAAAGAAGAACTTGAATTTAAACAAGATAATGAAAATAAAGAGCTGATGAGACTAAACGCAGAATTCTTCTTGAACATTTTATTCTCAAACGTTCTAAAAACATCAATTAATCATCAAATTTTCACATCTGAAAGTTACTTAAAATTATACTTACGACTCATACTTGCAATTTGCTTCAATAACAATGCATAATGTGCATTTCTTGAAATTCTTTTCAATAGAAAACTTTATTTTTATGCAGTTTACATTTCTTTCTGTACACTTTTTACATTTATTCAAAAGTTGTATTGCAATTTTCTTGCTATACACATTCAGAGCTGTTTTATGATGCTGAGTTAATGATGTAAGATTTCTTATGTAAAGAGAAAAAAAGACAGATCTCTGATCAAAAATGACATAAGAATGAGAAAATTAAATGTAAGCAGCAGACACAATGAGCGCGCTGATGCAAGATAAAGACAGATGACATGCAAACACATTTCATGTTTTAAAAGAAAGATATGATGAAGAATTGTATTATTCACTTCTTTTAAACTTCTTCATCTTCATTCAAGATATCATCAGCTCATCATCATTAAATCAAGAAGTTGATTCATATTCACTATGATCATGATACTTAAAGAAATTGCATAGAACTACTCTACAGAATGAATAAAAAATCAAGTAAAATAATGAAATGAAGATTGAATGCAAGAATAAAAGTTGAAGAAGAAAGAAAGCTGAAGATCACGCAGAAAATAAAAGAGATGAATTGATAAAAATTTATTACTTCACAACAAATAAACATAAACATCAATGATCATCATTCTTGCGCTAGTCAAAACAAACAACAGAAGCATCATTCTTCTGTTCATTGTTTATTTCTACTATCTGATACTATCTTCTGCTCATTGTCTACTTCTACTATCAAGTATCATTTATAGAAGAAAAAACTTCAAATTGAGTAAATCTCAACTCTTGCTACAATTGTCATCATGAGAATTTAAGTTTAACTGACGTGCATATGCTAATGAAAGAAAGAGTTGAGATCATTAAAACATCTGCAAAGCAACAGTTGAAATATAATGAAACAATGAAATAATTATCAGAATTCAGATTTATGAAAATCAGAGAATAAATATGAATGCTACTGCTGACTGTTTAAAGACTTTACATAAGTTGCAGAGAATGCTCAATCTACATTTATGAAAATCAGAAGTTAAAAAATATGCTATCATCAGAATCTAAATTTATGAGAATCAAAGAATAAACATGAATGTTACTGTCAATTCTTTAAAGATTCAATGCTTGTGATTTGAAGAATAAAACAATGCACACACGCTATTAAAAGAGAATTTTAAGAACACAATGATACACAATGAGTTCTGATGTCATGCGTTGCATGATGTCATTGTCTCTCTGCTTGCAATCAATCACAATTCAACAATGAGAATGTTGTTATTAAAAAAGAAAATAATTGTCAGAATCTAGATTTATAAGAATCAGAGTTCATCAGAGAATAAACATGAATATTATTATCAACTTTTTAGAAACTCTACATAAATTGCAGAGAACATCAGAATCTAAACTTATGAGAATCAGAATTTCATCAAAGAATGACATTCTTTGATGCTACTGTCGATTCTTTAAAGACTTACATAAATTGCAAAGATCATCATTGATTTTTGAAGATGTTTGATTCTAGATCTACAAGAATCAGAATTTCATCAGAGAATGACATTCCTCAATGCTACTGTTGATTCTTAAGAATTTCTGCATAAGTTGCATGCAATCTTGTAGATTCTCATTTGATTCATCAATAATGCTTTAATCAGATCTTTTAGTTATATAAAGAATGATTCACTTCTGTACTTCGTAGCTTAATGTTAATTTCTCATATTATTAGTTTTACTAAGTTATTTATCAAATTTGATTCTATTATCTACGCGCGCACTCTTTAGTGAAGTCGAGCAATTCTTTAGCTACTCACAAAGAATGAGAAGAATGAAAAGAAGAAGAATTCTGAGATAATAATTATCTCAGATTAGCAGTAGTAAATGAACAAGCATGAATTTTCTTTCATCAATTGCATTATTTTGTTGCATTATCAGATATTCAAATAAATATTAATAGTACTTCGCTTCATGTCTTGATGAATCAAGTCGAGAATTTCAAATTGATACTCAATTTCAATTCTCTGATTTGACTTAAATACTTAAGTCAAACATTTTGATTCAACTCAAATACTTAAGTCAAGAATTCTGATTCAAATCAAGTTTTGATGAGTCAAGAACTTGACTCAACCTCAATAATTCAATTCGACGCGATCAGTCTACAGTTGATGATGACGTGCTGATCACTATCTTTGATACAGACTATTCAAATGACTGAATTTTTCTTTGATGATTGAAGCACTTCAATTGCTTTAATCAAAAACATCAAAAGAAAGCTTAAAGATTGCTTGTGATGAATGATTATGAATCTCATCATACAAGCGAATTTCTATTCTACTGTGAGAATCACAAGATCATATTCTTCAGCTTATCTTTGCATACTACTTATCTGCTTCAATCGCTAAATGTGTATGTATTTCAGTCATTAAAGCATTGACATTCAAAGATGATTAATCGAGCTGTTCAAATGAATGATGAAATCTTTTCAAAAGTTGAATTTTTAACTGCATTCAACGAGTTTTGAATCAAAGTCTTCAAAGAATTTATCATTCAATCTGCATGAAAGCATACTGACTTAATTTCTTTTGATTTGAAGATAGTACTGAATAAAGTTTGAATTATTGAACATTCAAATTGATTTATTACATCATCATTTATTATAAATGATTCAGTCATTTGAATCACTTTTATTAGACTGATCGTTGAATTGAGTTTTGATATCAATCTTCTGACTCAACTTGAATACTCGATTTCAACATTCTGATTCGATCTGATATTGACTTTAAATCAATACTCGATTCAAGTTCTCGACTTGACTCGTCAAGCAATTGAATATGACGTCAAGAGAGCTAAATATAGAAATCTTTCCGATTTTTCGTCTTTGCATTATCTTTTTGCATTATCTTTTTGATAGAAAGTTATAAAGAAAAACATGAAGAGAAAAATGAAGAAGAACATGAAGAAGAACATGAAGAGAAATATGAAGAAGAACATGAAGATCGTTTGATAGAAAGCTTTGATAGAAAGCTATTGTAGAAAGCTATGATAGAAAGTCATGACGAAGAACTATGAGAGAGTACAACTCGACAGATCAACACTAAAGCTCAATGAATCATGCAAAGTGTTCAAGCATGATCAGATAATCATGCGCATAATTTCGCTTTTCTGCGCTACTGATAATGTAATCTAAAATCATAGAAAACAGCATCTAAAATAATCTTCTAAAATATATCACATCAATTCTATTATTCTATTGATAATTAATCAATAATTGATCAACAAATAATAATTGATCAATTCATTATCAATAAGCGATTAATCATGAATTTACTTATAATATCTTCACATATGTTGCGCTTATCATTGACATATCATCAAAATTTCTTCTCAGATATAATCTCATTCTATTAATTTATTATTAATCAATGATTAATATAACATTGATCAACAAATGAACATTGAGAACTTGAAAACTCATTAAAATGAATAAAATGATTGATTAATTATCAATTGATGAATTATTGATAATAATAATAATAAATTCATACACTTTTGTGACATTGATTAAATCAATTCATGAGAAACTTTATGCTATTTGTATCGAGTGAACAAAACTTTCTGAAGTAGAAAATCACTCGCAGTTTATACAACTGCTTCACGCAGTTGAAACAGTGAGTTTTGAGACTATGTATCAAATTTGTTCATGTTGATTGCATGTTAAAGAACAAGTGTTCTAATCACTTTAAATTGCTTCAAGAGCTTCATTTTCATCATCATCTTTGCTACTGCTTTGAAATTCTTCGTGATGATGATGATTATTTGATAGTTTAAAAAGTCAGCATCTTGTAACATTCTTGATTGCAGATGCAATCAGTTCAAGCAATGCATGAGTACATGCTTCATTGTCTGATGACTTTATTTGCAGTCACATCGCAAGCTATTCATGTCTGAAACGTTTTTAAAGTGCAGATAAACATTCAAATTTATGTGTTCAATTCTGATATGCATTGCAAGAATACTTTTCGCTTTTTGAAGATCATCACGCATCTTTATCATCTTATTGCTCAGATGTAATCTTTGTGCTGAAATTGTGTTAATGTTTGCAACACATTCTCTATACTTTTTTTATTATTGATTTCATTGATCTTTGTGATACTGCGCTATTATGATGCTATTGCTTGTTGAAATCATTGTGAAGAAGAAGATGCATTGTTTACATCTTGACTGTAACTTTGCATCTTTTTGAATGAAAACATTTAGAAGTACTATTTTCTTGATGATGAGTAAGCAAGAAATGATGCAATTAACTTTCATCAGATGAGCATGTATTAGTTTGCATGCTTGTCTGATCTTCTGTGTTCAATCATCAATTCAACTGTGTAGCATGATCTTGTCTTATAACATGTTCAAATGAACATGTAGCAAACTTATGTATGTTTTCATTTTTAAAGTTTCAATGCTTACTCTTTTGAACACTTCTGCTACATGATGCAGAGTCTGATTCTGAAGTGTTTTTAATCTGCATTCTTTGCTCAACAGTTCATCTTTCTTGTCATGTTGATGTCAAATTAATGCTTCAAATGCAATTTCTGATCTTACTACTGCTGAGTATACTTGTCTTGCTTTTGTGAAGATAACTTCTTATGTAAAGACTTTGAGACAATTAAGTGTCTGCATTCTTATGACGTGATTCATCTTTATTTATCAAAGATGCACGTCTCATCACAGTTTCATGTTCAGTTGCATCTTTAAAACTTATACATCTGATTTTAATTTAATAACTGAGTCTTTTATTTATATGCTAGTTATCATGTTAAATCTCTTCGATTTTCTAATGAAATGTGTAAGCTCATATTTTTCTAATGCAAACGTTGTGTCATGAATGCAAGCTCATTTCATGCAGACATCATATGCTTTGCTCAATGTTTTACAAATTTCTTCAGTGAATCTGTTGTAGACTAAAATGTTAATATCATTTATGAAGTCAAACACTTCAATTTTAATTCTCAATGCTTTGCATTTTTTGATTAAACTTGCGTTGAAGAATAGAAAAAGAATCAATGAAATGAGAAATCTCTGCAATATGTCTGCGTTTATCTTGCGCATGTTGCTCATTTATTCATTGAATATAAGCAATGTTTTTCAATTATTTAGAAAGCTGCATGATCATTCAATTATATAGTTTAACATTCTTTTTATTTTCAGCATATGTAGAAGTCTGATGTGTGAGACTTAATTAAACATTTCAACGACGTTTAAGCTTAGCATGAAGATCACATATTTGATTTCACAGTCTCACACTGTGTGAACTTGTCATGATGTCAGATCATCAACTTGATTTAGAACATAAATCGTTGATATCTTAAATAATCTTGATTCATTGAATCTGTTTTGCAGTTCAATGAATCAAGTCATCAATCTAGTCATCATCATTTTAATTTAGTCTCAGCAATTCTGTTTTAATTATCTCAGTCATGTGCGTGAACTTCTGCAATCTTAAGTCAATAGAACTACTGTCTAGTCTTGATTCTGTTTGATTCATGTATATAAAAGTCGAGCTTTCATTCTTTTCTTTCGTTCTTTGTCTTTCATTTTGTACATTATCTGATGTATTGTCTTGTACCTAGATTTTATCAAAGTAATAATAATATCAGTCTTTTATATTGATAGTATCTTTAGTCTAGCTTAGTTTCTGACAGAACTTGATTTATCAATAAATCTAATGTTGAGATCATGAATTGCTTGCATCTCACTTTCATTTGAGCATTTGATAGCATGCAATGAGTCTCAACTATGTCACTCAGTCTTTTGATCATGATCGACTTCAGCGCTTTGCTCATGATATCAAGCAAAGCAATGAATTGATATGTATTTGAATCAATATAATTGCTTTTCTTCAATTTGCATAATACTATTGTCTGAGTCTTTTTGAACTGCTTTGAATGATACTTGTGTATTATGCATGCGTTGAATAAATTCATTAATACTGAGATCAGTTCTGTGAGACTCACTTAAAGCACTTTGTTTGAAATATCTGAAACATTTGATGCTTTGTCTGCTTCACTTCATCTTCTGTGATGCGTGAATTGAATGAGACTGTCAGAAATATGAATGATTCTGCAATGTTGTTAACATTCACTTGAGAAGATGAGAAAAAGAACTTTTCTCGCAGTATTTCGATTTTTTTCTCGAACGTCGTTATCATATGATCAATGTCACTTCGCTTCAGTGATGAAAACTGAGAAAGCTTTTTAGATAGTTGATTTTCGATTCTAGCTCATTTTGCAAAACATCATATTGATTTGAATGCTTCACTCAGTTCATGCATTTGTGATCTGAAGTGTATGCATTTTATTTGTCAAATGATCTTGTTTTTATGATCATTATGCTTCAGATATTCATTTCATGCTTTTAATGTATCTTGTGTTTTTCATATGATTCACAGTCATCTTGATTTCATTACTACTTCAAAGCAGCTTTGATTTCAAAAGTCTTTTGCTTAATTTGATGATTTTGTCAAAAGAGTAGATTTTTCAATAATCTTCTGTAACATTCTGATAATCTTGCACACTTTGTCGTTCATCATAGTCTTGTTGTTTAAAGAGCATTTCAAAAATAAATGTATTTGCAGATAAACATTCAATGCTTCTGTATTCATTTTCTTTCACAGTCATCAAGTTGAGAATTGCACTGAAATTATTTGTAAACATAACTTTGTAATGATTGAAAGATGATTCAATCTCTGATGCAGATTGATTCATATTTTGCATTTGCATTGTTACGAGCGTGCTCAGTCTTCTACTGAGACGCGCGTTCTCGAAGCGAGCCTAGGCTCTATCGGGCCTAGCGCTCCCCTTTCTTCTATACATATAGCCTTCGCACCTCGATAGACCTCGCTCTTTAGCTTTGAATTCTCGTTTACCTGGTTTACTCTTCGTTTACCTGTATCTCTATGACTTGCTCTAGATATTATTCTAACATTATTCAAAGCTTCGTACATATCACACGACAGTGATTCGCTTTCTAGTTGAGCCGGTTTTTGCAGCTCTACGATCGAAAGCAGAAGCTCTGCTACACGCGTGTAGTAGACGTGAAACAGAAGACAACAGTTGACCTCTTTACTGAGCTCGTCATCAGAACTGAAATCAGCAATTTCAGTAGAACTCTGATTCGAAACCAGCAATTTCGATAGAATCAGAACAGAAGAACACGAACGCGTTGTTCTTGACTAGCTCTTTACTGAGCTCGTCATCAGAATAGAAACCAGAAATTTCTAGAATCAGAAGTCGAACTCAGAAATTTCGACAGTATGAACAGAACAAGCTCTACTACATGCGTGTAGTAGGCACGAATCGATAGTGAGCCTGCTTCAATAGCGTCAGATATCAAGAAGAAATAGACTTGAAACGCCTGATGAAATGAGCTTGAAACGCTCGATGAAATGAGCTTGAAACGCTTGATGAAATGAGCTTGAAACGTCTGAATAGAACGATAACGAAACGAACAAGAAAGAACTGATTGAAGCAATGAGATCATTGCTTGACTGAGGGGAGAAAGTAATGTTACGAGCGTGCTCAGCCTTTTACTGAGACGCGCGTTCTCGAAGCGAGCCTAGGCTCTATCGAGCCTAGCGCTTCCCTTTCTTCTATACATATAGTCTTCGCACCTCGATAGATCTCGCTCTTTAGCTTTGAATTCTCGTTTACCTGATTTACTCTTCGTTTATCTGTACCTCTATGACTTGCTCTAGGTATGATTCTAACATGCATATCATGAACTGTATTTTCTCACTGCTGAAGATTAAATCAATCATCATAAATTGATTATGAGCTTTGCAAGTAATAGTGTCTGATTTCAGCAATAATTTCAGCCTTGCGTTTGTAATGATGTTTAGTAAAGTATCAATTATTGTATGATGAGTGAAGCATTTTCGCTTCTCTCAATGAGAATGATGTAGATTGAAATCTTTTATAATCAGTTGTTCACAATCATTCTTGAATAATTCATTCAGATAAGAAATGAATGTAGTAAACAATGAGCATGAATTGTAAATGTTTAGAAGTTTTAGCGCTTGCGTTTTATTATCTGCGTTGCAAGTTAATATTTTAATTAAACAAATGTCTGACTCAGCTGTTTTTACTATTTATTGATTGAATTTTAAATGTTTGTTAATGTATATGCATGTTCTTGATTGAGATGATGAGTTTTTCATTAAATGAAAGAAGTTGTGTGCTGAGCTAAATGATTGTGAATCATTATTGTTGTAATCTTGCTTCTATATAATTACTATGTTGAATTCATGAATTTTTCTATCAATTAAAAATGATTCTTGAATTCTTAATTACTTTCTGATGTTGTACTGTAGAATTTGTAGAAAAGATTGTTTTATCATAAAGTTATTCATAGCTGTTGTTGATTCTGCAATGAGAAAACTCTTTGTATGCTTTCAATCATTGAGAATCTTTCTTGCTTTCTGATTGAACATTTCTGAATTTGCTCAAATGTTGTCTCATCTGAGTTGCTATTCATGCAAGAGAAAAGATTAACTCATCTTTTCTTAATCTCTACTATCTGTCAAGCTGATTCATCAATGATTTAACTGCATGTTTTCAACATAACTGTTGCTGAGTTCAAGAAGTTTATTGAATTAAAAGAATTCATTGAATTTGAAGAGTTTATTGAATCTAAAGAGTTCAGAAACAGTGAGAAGAATGCATAATTGTATTTAGATGTTTCAAAGTTTTTGAATGATCTGTTTCTATAAATTTTGAACGTTTGTTTCATCTGCTGTTGTCACTTGAAACAGATGCATCTTCAGAGTTCATGATTTTCATTGCAGTTAACACAACATCTTTTATTTAAAGACATCATGCACTTCTTGATGTGATGCTTGTCTGCGCACTTTTCACAGCGCTGATTCTTTCTGCAGAACTTAATCATGTGATCAAACTTATAACATTTGAAACACTATGTGATGCAACAGTTTTTTTCAAATAGCTTGCATGCACATTCTTGATATGAGTTCAGCATGCTTATGTTCATTAGTTGATTCATCATCGCTTTGATCGTGATCTTTACAATGAGCGATGAATGAATCTTCTTGCTCTCTGCTATCTTCTTGAATCAGACTATTCTTAGAACTTTCAGATCTTCATGAAGTCTTATGTTATCTTTTATCAGTCTTTCAATGATCTTTTCCTGATTGTTCATGTCTATTATAATGTATACTTCATATGTCAGCACTGCAAAGATTCAACGTGTTATGCATATTGAACTTGCAATTTCTTTTGCTCATGTCTGAGTCTTTTTCAGATTTGCTTAAGCATCTGAGCTAACTGCGTGAAGAAAAATGTCATCGCTATTCAGCTTGCAAAGTGACATGATTAGATTTCTTTGATCTGTTGACATGTCTGCAATTCTCTATAGAATCTGTTCAATCAACTTCTTCTGTATCTTTTTTATTTCTCTTCTGTTTATTATTTTAATCATGATCTCTCATTTCTTGCAAAGCGATGACAGATCATCTCTGAAACATTGCTTTCTCATCATTATTTCTTCTCTTGTCATGTTCACTCATATTGTGATTTTCATTGAAAGATACATGCTTCTCTGTATATGCAATTGCTTGTTAAGCAGTTGAACTGATGTCTTCAGTTTCTGTACATTCTTCATGATGAACACATTCTGATTCATCTATCAAAAATATGTTGTATACGTTGCATGTAACATATATAAAGCATGATTTCTATGCTGGTTTTTCTCTTAGGCTTGAGAGATTACTCAGAGAGTTTTCTTGCAACAGATTCACAGTTCAAGAAAAATGAGATCTCTCATTGCTCATATTAGAGATCAGCATAGAGCGAGTCATATGAGTGTCATTTAACTAATAGATAAATGCTAAGAGAGAAAAGTATCTACAGAAAAGAACTCGATTCTTATATGTATGTTTCTCAGCTCTGTGCTAGACTCAATTGAATTGACGTCTTACACATATGATGCAGAATCTCAATGACATCATCTCTAGCTTGAATGCTCACTAGACTCGATTAGAATGAAATCAAGACGAAGACTAGAAAGAATAGATGAAGACTAGAATCATAACATTACTTCTCTCTCTCGAATATTCATGTTCGCATGAATGTTGTTTTCTAGTGCGCTTTTCTTGAATATTTGATATGAAAGTCATCAATCATCTCTTGAGCGTTCATAAATTCGTCGTCAGCGTTATATCAGTTGAGATCGTTGTCATAGCTCTTTCATTTGACTCGATATTGAAGTCGTCTTCAATATCATCGAGAGTTCAATATATCGTCAATTTTTCATTCATCTTCATCGTTTATCACTATTGATCTCGAGAATTCATTCTTCTGATCAGACAGAGAATCATTGACGACGAGACGAAGAAGCTCTGAATGAAATACATCATGTATACGCATAGTCTTGAGTAGTTTCAATTTATAGAATGAGTCAATGAAGTCAATGATCTGAAAAGAATCAAGCATCTTGTCATTCAATTTTTTGAAGAGTTTCGCTGTAATGATGTTTCGTTCATTCAAAAACATTCTTGATTCAATCTTGTAATTGATCTTCTTTCTATGCTTGTTAACTTGATTCATCATTTGTTTTCATGTTTTGATCAGAGCTTCACGAGCGAAGATCAATGTCTTGTTCATTTGTTCAGATATATTCTTGACTCGATCGATCTGCAAGCGTTCGCGAGTGCTTTCATACTCGATGATGTCAGAGTCGAAGCTCATACGAGAATGAAAGCTCTTGTTCATGAAGAAGAAGATCAAGAAGATGACTGAGAACAAGACGTTATTGTTGACAAACTCGATCATGAGTAGTCACTTAGATCAATCATTCTGCATATACAAACAGAAGAATCGAAAATATCGCTCAACGTTCTGATTGACTCGTTCGCTTTGATCGTCGATCTGAAAATGATAGATGATGAACAATCGAAGAAAAATGCTCAGTCGTTTGCAAAGAAACTTTCATAGTATAGAGATGAATTGCGAACCTCGATCAGATACTATGAAGCTTGATAGATCATAAGTTCAATATACTCATTGAATCAGCATTTCAGCTGTCTTTTCGACAGTGATATCTTCATCATCAGTGATGCAAGAAATATAATGTCTTTTCTTTGACAATCTGCAGATGATTGTCAGAATAGCGTTGTACTCGCTTGAATCAAATAGATTAATAATGAAGTTCATTGCTATGTCTTGTCATCGCTGTTCAGATATTGATAGAGATTAAAGCAAGTCATTTGATTTATTTCTAGATGTTTTTGAATGTTGACAGATATAGCAGTTTCAAATATATTGATCTATTGTTTTTCGCATGAATGATCAATAGTAGTTTCGCTTTATGACTTTCACAGTTCTAAGAATATCAGAATGATCAACTGATGATTAATCATGCATCTCACGAATCAGATTTATTTGTAGAAGCTCATTGAACGAGACTCATATCTGACTATCATGATACAAGATTTCATTCTGAGTTCAACAATTCTTCAATTTGATATCTTCATATTGTGTCTCATCTCTTGCTATTGCTTCGCGAAGTAGCGTACAATTCTCGTCAATCTCATTAATCTCAAGAATCTGTTTATAGATTGATTCACTGATGTTCTTCTTTAAATCAGCAATTTTCATTCGATTCGAAGTCAGAATAGTGATTCATTGATAGCGAACACGCTCATCTTCTGAATCTCTGAGCACGACGTCAGCTTGACGAGTTAATGCATCGATCTTAATGTTCTGTTTGTCAAATCAATACATTATCTTGAAGTTGAAGTCAGCGAGCTTTTGTACTCAACGCATCTGTCATCTGCTAAGCTCTTTATCTTTCATCAATAAGATGAGTGCTTGATGATCGATGAACATCTTGATAGAAATGTCAGTCAGTTTCAATTTGAGTCGTCAATGCTCAAATGCTCAAATGATGATCAGCAGCTCTTTATCATATATCTCGTAGTTGCATTCAGCAGAAAACATGTTCTTGCTATAGAAAGCAATTGAATGTAGAATTTCTTCGTCATCATATTGAGAAAGAACTTCATCATTGACGTAGTCGAATGAGTTGATTTCGAGAATAGTCTCACGAGTTTGATCAAAGTGACGTAGTATAAAAGTCTCGATCATACGTCTCTTCATATGATCAAATGTCATCTGACAGACTTTGTTTCATTCAAATATGATCTTCTTTTGAGTAAGTTGAATCATAAGATGAATAATCTTCGAAAAGTTCTTGATAAAGCGTCGATAGAAGTTGCAGAAGTCAATGAAGAACTGTATCTGAGTGAGATTATTGAGTGTAGATCATTTCACTACTGCTTGTATCTTTCGTGAATTCATCTTCAGTTTCTCAATGAATATCAATAGTTTTAGAAAGATGATTTTCTGCATATGAAACTCGCACTTGTTTATGTCTATCTGTAGATCGACCTCTCGTAGTCTGTTCAAGATCAATCATACATGTCACTTGTGTTTCTTCAAGATCTTGCTGTAGATGATAATGTCATCTAGATAAATCTGACAAAACTTATGTAGATATTTGAACAACATGTCGTTCATATAGTGTTGATAGAACGTCGATTCATTTGTTAATTCAAAGAGCATTACATGATATTTGTATGAGTCAAAAAAGATAATAAAGATAGTCAAATCTTCGCTATCTGAATGCATACGTAGTTTATTGAACGCGACAATGATGTTCAATCGAGTCAAATACTTGCTTTCTTGTATACGAGCGAAAGTCTCATCTATCAATGACAAAGAATAACGATCTCGTTTGATCAAAGCATTGAGCTTTCTGTAATCAACGCAGAAACGCAGACTTTCGTCTTTCTTTTCGATGAACAAGATGAGCGAGACGTATGATGCGAAGCTGAAGAAAATGAACTCTTTGTTTAAATGATCGATCAAATACTTCTTTATCTTCTGAAGTTTGTGATTGAACATCTGATAAAGTCTGCTTCAAAGAGACGTTTCTTCGTCAATCAATTCAATTTTGTGATCGTAGAAATGATGAGATGATAGCTGATCAATCATAGCTCGATCGAACACGTCTAGATAGTCATGATACTCGAAGAGAAGCTTGACTTTGACCTCTTTGAGAATCTTGACGTGTGAAAGCTCATGCAAATTCACTTCTTCGAGCTTATTTTCAACTGTAGTTATGAGTCGATCAATTTTCGAGACAATAACAGCAAAAGTCTTCACGTCTGATCGTTTGACTAACATTCTATAAGTTGCAGTCTCTATCATTGCAATGTTCGTTGAATCTGACGTTGATTTAGAGATTTTGACGTTAGTTAAAGTCGCATCACGCGATTTTAACTGTTCGATTGAGCTCTTCTTTTGACTGAAAGAGAGTTATTTCTGACTGAATTGAGATGTAACGAAAGTGAAAGATCTCTTTAGTATATGAGTAGAAGTCAAGCTCTTCTGTTTCGTGATTGATTTATTGCTTGAGAGTAAAGCAATTGATCTCTGACTAGTAGGGTTGAAATTCGAAAATCGAAGAAAATCGATTTGCATATCAATTACTAGATTGATTTTGTTCATTCATGTTTTTTCAAGAATCATTTGATGTTAATCTAATCGAGTGATTAACATAGAAGCAATGTTAATCATATGATCTTGAACTGTCAGATTTGAATAGATGACATGAGTAATGAGTTTTTTTGCATAATGATCGTTGAATTCTCGTATTGACTTTGCTTTGATCAAAGTCAGAAACTTGATTTGCAACTGATCACAAACAATCTGCGCGATCACTTCATCAATAAACGAATAGTCAGCAGCTTCGATGTCAATCAATGACTTCAATGAGTAACTAATTTCATTGTTAGAAAGTACACATTTAATGATCAAAGATTCAGAAGCAAAAGAGTCATCTGACATGCTCATCGTTGAAGAAATTAACACATCTTTCATTGCGTCTTTGATGAAAGTCACTAGTTTTTTGTCTCGCTATTCTCGAAAGAAGACATTTTCTCATTCTCTTTATTCTTCGAAATGACGATTTCATGTAAACGAAGAATGAAAGCTTGAAGAGCAGAGATGTTAATCTTGTTCAGCTGAGAGCAATTCTTGAACAAGTGACTCAAAATCTTGCAGATGTAGCAAATGATTGATGATCTCGCTGACTCAAAGATAGAAAAGATAGTCGACTTAACATAATTGATTATCGAAGTCATCATCGACAAGAGAGTAGTGCATTTGTCAGGTATGACAGTGACTTTGACAATGACAGTGCAACGTTCGCTGCGTAGCTGATAGTTGACTCGCTGTTTATTATTCACATCTTGAAGGAATTTCTTTAGACGAGAGAGCGAAGTAAAGTTCTCTAAACAGACTGATAGAGCGTTCTGCAAGCGATTGTTGATTTCATTTTGAAGATCGTTCATCAGAGTGCAATCATCATAATTGAGATAGCTGAATAGCTTCATAAAGTCGAAGTAGAAGACATTGAAAGACTTGTCTGCTTGTCTCAGAGCGTTGTATTCGCGTCGAGACTTTCGATTCTTATTCAGTTCATTGTATATTTCTTTCAAATAATCGAATAGCTCGTAGATCGAAGTGAATGAATTCGAAAAATCAAAACGACGTCGAGCGAAGATGTGCTTCACAGCGTCATCTTCTAGTCTAGACATCATGTAAACAATACAAATGATCTCATCATCGAATTGATCGACATTGACAATCAGCTTGTCGTTCATCTTGTTTCTTCAATCTTTTCAACTCGATTCGTCTTCATCAGTGAATATAAATGAATTCGAAAATTTGTAGAATCGATGATGATCATTTGCGAATGATTTGAACGATGATTTAAACATCTCTCGTCAAGTATGATTCTCGATAGAAGCTTCCGACTCAATATCTTGCTGAGATAGATGATTCGTAGTAGATCAAGACTCAGTAGACTGTTGAGATCGAGAATGATTCGCTGAACGCTGTTTCTTTTTGAGACTCAATACTTTCTTTCATAGTTCGATGATAATCTCTTCTTGAGTGTCTATTGTCGTTTGATTGATCTCTAGCTCATTAAGTCTCTTGATGTGATCAACTTGTAGATCGATTCAATGCTCGTTGCATTTCAAAGTCATGTCTCGTTGATCTCTTAACTCGTTTAACATCTTAATGATTTCGTTCGACTGATCAAGAACTCACTGACGTAGTTGTTCTTTGATTTTAATGTTTCATGAGATCTCGATGTTCTTAGCTTCAGTTGAGACATCGAAAGATAGTAAAGAAACTCGTTTATTTGCAGTGCTTCTAAGCAAGCAAGCTGTTCATGACTTGACTGACTCGTTGTCACGTATCATGATGAGAAGATAAAGATAGATAGATTGTGATAAGAAGAGATTTGATGATTTTGATAAATTTGAGTAAATTTGATGAAAGTAATTCAAAGAATTTCTTGCGAATTTTCTGAATAGAAGTAGATTATTTCGTATCGTCTACACGTCGATAGCAGAGTAGTTGATTAGCATTTATTTACTGTTAAAGATCAGCATAAAGCGAGTCATATAAATGTCATTTAACTAATAGATAAATGCTAAGAGAGAAAAGTATCTACAGAAAAGAACTCGATTCTTATATGTGTGTTTCTCAGCTCTGTGCTAGACTCGATTGAATTGACGTCTTACACATATGATGCAGAGTCTCAATGACATCACTTCTAGCTTGAATGCTCACTAGACTCGATTAGAATGAAATCAAGACGAAAACTAGAAAGAATAAATGAAGACTAGAATCATAACAGCTCAGATTTTGACAGTTTACTTCTTAAGCATAAGTTGTAAACATTTCATCTGCAATATGCATGCATATTGCAGTCGATTTCTTCTTTAATTACATCAACATGTGCTACTGTTCTTTTAAGTTATATAAATGATGTCTTCAACTAGAGATTGATTCTATCATCAAGACATTCAAGAGTCAGAGTTCAGTAAAGAAATGAGATTCTTAAGATCAACAGTTATCATCATTGTATATCATACTTTGCAAATGCTCACTTTGCTTGTAAAGTGTGCAATTCATCTGTTTTACATTATCTGTAGAAATCTTTCTTGTGCAGATTGATCATGTCTTGCAGAAATGTTTATATGTTACACTTTTAATCAGACAGCGTAGTTCAATCATTCTCTATTAATTTGCTTATTTTTTTTTCTTTTAACAAAGTCTTCTCATCAGCATATTGTTTACATATAAAATGTCTGTGTCTAAACATCTGTTAAATGATATTAATGAGACTTTCAAGTTTGCTTGTGTTGAACTTAATGAGACTCATAAGTTGTTCATGTTGTAGTAACAGACACGCAGTCTTAACAAGATTTATATGTAGTTAGCATATAAATTTAAAAAATGTTCATAATTTAAGTTCTTTCTGTTAATCATTCTCAACAGATCAAATGCAAGAATGTTCTGTTTCAGTTCTTGTCATTATGATGACAAGATGCTGAATCAAATGATTTTCATAAGCGATTTTTCTCATAGTTCTGCATTCTATTTGATTTTCTCATCTGCATGCAGATTGCTTTGTAACATGTGCATTGAGATTATCAAAGTCTACACAGTCACGAAAACTCTGCATGTGATCAACACACAGCGCTTCATCATCACGCAGCATCTTGATGTCATTCAAACATTTGATAATCTTTAAACTTTACTGTAGTTAAATAGTAGATTCATAATCAGCATCATGTACAGATGAGTTTCATTGCTGATCGATGAATTATTGATAATAATAATAATAATAATAAATTTATACATTCTTGTGACATTGATTAGATCGACTCATGAGAAACTTTATGCTATTTGTATCGAGTGAACAAAACTCTTTGAGATAGAAAATCACTCGCAGTCTATACGACTGCTTCACGCAGTTGAAACAGTGAGTTTTGAGACTATGTATCAAATTTGTTCGCGTTGATTGCACGTTAGAGAATGAGTGTTCTAGTCACTCTAAATTGCTTCAAGAGCTTTGTTTTCATCATCATCTTCGCTACTGCTCTGAGACTCTTCGTGATGACGACGATTATTCAATAGTTTGAGAAGTCAGCATCTTGTAGCATTCTTGATCGCAGATGCGATCAGTTCGAGCAGTGCATGAGTACATGCTTCGTCGTCTGATGACTTCATTCGCAGTCACATCGCGAGCTATTCGTGTCTGAAACGTTTCTAGAGTGCAGATAAATGTTCAGATCTATGCGTTTGATTCTGATGTGCATTGTCAGAGTGTCTATTAAAAATATGTTGTATACGTTGCATGCAACATACATAGAGCACGATCTCTATGCTGATTTCCCCTTTAGACTCGAGAAATTACTCAGAAAGTTTTCTTGCGACAGATTCACAGTTCAAGAGAAACGAGATCTCTCACTGCTCAGATTTCGACAGTTTACTTCTTGGGCATGAATCGCAGACGTTTCGTCTGCGATACGCATGCGTATCGCAGTCAATTTCTTCTTTAATCACATCGACACACGCTACTGTTCTCTCGAGCTATACAGATGATGTCTTTGACTAGAGATTGACTCTATCATCAAGACATTCGAGAGTCAGAGCTCAGTGAAGAAATGAGATTCTCGAGATTGACAGTTGTCGTCATTGTATATCACGCTTCGCAGACGCTCGCTTCGCTTGTAAAGCGTGCAACTTATCTGTTTCGTGTTATCTGTAGAGATCTTTCTCATGCAGATCGATCATGTCTTGCAGAGATGTTTGTATGCTACACTTCTAATCAGACAGCGTAGTTCGATTATTTTCTACTAATTCGCTTGTGTTTCTCTTCTCTTAACAAAGTCTTCTCGTCAGCGTATCATCTATGTATAAAATGTCTGTGTTTGAACGTCTGTTAAACAATATTAACGAGACTCTCGAGTTTGCTCATGTTGAACTTAACAAGACTCGTGAGTTACTCATGTTGTAGTAACAGGCATGCAGTCTTAACAAGATCTATACGTAGTTAGCATGTAAATTTAAAGAATGTTCGTGATTCAAGTTCTTTCTGCTAATCACTCTCAACAGATCAAACGCGAGAGTGTTCTGTCTCAGTTCTTGTCATCGCGACGACGAGATGCTGAATCGAATGATTTTCATAAGCGATTTCCCTCGTAGTTCTGCGTTCTATTTGACTTTCTCATCTGCGTGCAGATTGCTTTGTAGTATGCGCATTGAGATTATCAAAGTCTGCGTGATCGCGAAAACTCTGCACGCGATCAACGCACAGCGCTTCATCATCACACAACGCATCGATGTCATTCAAACTTTTGATAATCTTTAGACTCTACTGTAGCTAAACAGTAGATTCGAAGTCAGCTTCACGTACAGATGAGTTTCATCGCTGATTGATGAATTATTGATAAACAATCAATAAGTTTTCTGAAAAGAAAACTCAATGATGTAAATAATTATCAATCAATAAATAATATTAAATTAATCAACAATTGATCATATAATTTACATTTGAGATTGACAAGTTGTGTAACTTGTCTGTCAATTGAAATTTCAGAATTATTAATTCAAGATCAATCTAGTATTGATTTTGTATTAGTGATTGATGATTGAATGAAAAAGAGTTCAATAAATCATGAAAATTTTGAAATGACTCGACGATGCAACGAGAAGTCTAGCGCAAAACGTTAGCGTTGATATTTCAATCATTAGTATTGATCTGATGAGCTGCATTCTTGAACTATGAAGACTGTTTGATAGAAAGTCATGAAGAGAAGTCATGAAGAAAAGCTATGATAGAAAGTCATAATAGAGAGTCATAATAGAATATTTATCTATTTATCTTCATGTTTTGACGAGTCGAGTCGAAAATTTCGAGTCGATACTTGATTTCAACTCTCTGACTCAACTTGAATACTTGAATTAAGAATTCTGACTCAAATTAAGTCTTGATGAGTCACGAATTTGACTCGATCTCGATGACTCAATTCAACGTGATCAGTCTAACTTTTATTAGTCGAGCAGCACTTGAAAATTAGCTGCTTGAGTTAACTGATGAATCGACATCAGAAGAATTTACTATAAAGCTTTGTGTTATGAATCTGCATAGAGCGAATCATATGAGTGTATTCTAACTAGAAGTTCAAAGCTGAAGTAGAAAGAAGATGCAACACGACGTGAGTTTTACTCACGAAGGCACGCTAGACCGCTAGCGTGTCAACAACAGCTCTACTCACAGCTCTATACTAGTCTATGTTAGGCTAATCAGACTAATCAGAAGTAACAGAGATGCATGCTCGCAACATTACTCTCTTTCTTCATCTAGTAATGTTCTCATTGCTGCAGTTCAATCGATCGATTCTTGTTGAGTCGATTTCTAACTTGACTTGTTCGAATACTTCTGATGAAAGTCATTTACGATCTTCGAGCAGTCTTCGAACTCATTTTCATCGACATTGTATCAATGTAGATCGACGTCATAGTCTTTTCAATTGACACGATATTGCAGTCGTTTGTCTTGTTCGTAGTGTCTGAAGTTCAGTATGTTCTTCACTTTTCATTCGTCTTCGTCATCTATCACTATAGAATCAGACGACTCATTTCGTTGTTCTTCAAGAGAGTCTTTCAAATTCAGTCGTAGCAGATTCGAAACGAACTCTGAATGAATCTTCATTGTCGATGACAGTTTCAGTCGATATGCATGTTCGATCTCAGTCAGAATCTTGAAAGATTCTAGCATTTTATCATTCAGCTTCTTGAACGATCTTGCGATCGTAATGTTTCTAGAATTCAGAAACATTATGTCATCTATCTTGTAGATCATTTTCTTTCGATGCTTGTCAGTCTGTTTCTTCATTGTGACTCTGACTCTTGCTAATGTCTGCTTGATCAACGCTAATGATCGTTTCATGTGTTCGAATATATTCTTTGCTTTGCTCGCTTGAATTCTAGCTCGAATGATCTCATATTCAGTTGAATTTGAATCGAAGCTCATATGAGAATGAAAGTTCTTGTTCAGAAAGAACGCTGATTGTTCAATTGACGACGAAATAGCATTGTTATTGACGAATTCAGTCATAGATAGTCAGACGAACCAGTCATCTTGCATGTATGAGCAGTAGCTTCGTAGATATTGTTCTACATTCTGATTCGCTCTTTTCGTTTGATCGTCGATCTGTGAGTGATAGTTGATGAATAGTTTCACCTTAATGTCGAGTCTCAGACATAAAGACTTTCAGACAATCGATATGAATTATGAATTTCTAGCGAAAACTATTGATCTTGATAGCTCATGAGTTCTGAAGATTCATATCAGCAGCAGCTTAACTGTTTGTTCAGCGAAAGTTTCTTCGTCATCTGATCAACAGAGTATATAGTGACGTTCTTTAGATAATCGATCTATTACTGTCAGAATCGCGTTGCTTTCATCACTTTTCAATAAATCGATAATGAAATTCAATGATATGTCTTGCCATCGTTGTTCAGATATAAGCAATGACTTCAATAGTTCATTGATTTGATCTCTTGATGCTTTTGACCTACGACAAACGTAACAGTTCTGAATGTAGCGTTTGATTGTTGTTCTCATCTTCGACCAGCAATTTGATCGTCTTAACAAGTCTAACGTTTGATTCATGTCAGAATGATCACTGATCGAAAGATCATGTGCTTTTCTTATTAATTGAGTGATCATTGACTGAGAGACTCACAGTCTATCATTCTTTCAGAGTACTTCGTTCAGTACTCTGCAATTGTCTAGACTCATATCTTGACAAGTTTTTCTGTTCTGTTCTATGACTGTTTGAATATCGATACATTGTTGATTCATTTGATTTTTGACTATAATTCAATTCTGAATGAAAATCATCTTTTCGATCGAATTCTCGTTAGCTTTCGATTCCTGTTTCGAATATGAGCTAAATATGAGCAAGATCTGAGTCAGATCTTGATCATCTTCTATTGATTGCAGTTCAAATGTGCTTGCTGACAATAGCATCTGATGCTGATATAGCTTTCGATCATCATTTGATTCAACTGACTTGACGTCTGACATTCTGATCAGCGCATCTGCTTTCAGATTCTGCTTTTCTGACTGATATATGATCTTGAAGTTATATTTGAATAACTTCTCAGCTCATCTAGTCTGCCGTCTGATCAGTTTCTTGATGATCATGAAGTACTTCAAATTCAGATGATCGATGAAGATCTTGATCGAAATATCAGTACATTTCAATTCGAAACGTCAGTGTTTCAAGCATTGAATAATAGTCAAAAGCTCTTTGTCGTAGATCTTGTAGTTGCATTCTGCAGAGATCATGTTCTTGCTGTAGAAGATCACTGAATGTAGAATGTCTTCATCGTCATATTGAGACAATACTTCGTCGTTGACATAGTTCGAGAAGTTCGTTTTCAGAATAGCTTCTCTGATCGAATCAAAATGCTTCAGAACGAAAACTGTCATCATCTGTTGCTTCAGTCTCTCAAAGATCGTCTGACAGATCTCTGTTCATTCAAATGAATGATCTTTTCAAGTCAGCTTTATCATAGATCGAGCGATCTTCGAGAAGTTCTTTATGAATCGTCGATAGAAATTGCAGAAGTCAATGAAGATCTGTACATAAGTCAACGATTGAGACACTTCTCAGCTTCGAATCACATTTACTTTCCGAGAATTCATTCATAGATCATTGATGAATATCAGTAGTTCTAGAAATGAGATTTTCTGAATCTTGAATTCGCACTTGTCAATGTTTATCTGCAGATCGACTTCACGAAGCTTGTCTAGCATCTTCTTCACATGAGTTCTATGTTTCTTCAAGATCTTACTGTAGATGAGAATGTCATTCAGATAGATCTGACAGAATTTATGCAGACAGTCGAACAACACGTCGTTGATATAATGCTGAAAGAATGTCGATTCGTTGATTAATTCGAAGAGCATTACTCTATATTTGTAGACATCAAAGAAAGTGACGAATGTGATTAGATTCTCACTTTCAGTGCTCATGCAAAGCTTATTGAACGCGACGATAATGTCGAGTCGAGTCAGATATTTACTGCCTTGAATTCGAGCGAGTACTTCGTCTATCAAGAGTATTGAATAACGATCTCTTTTGATCAGAGCATTTAGTTTTCGATAATTCACGCAAAAGCGAAGACTATCGTCTTTCTTTTCGATGAATAGTATTGACGATGTGAATGAAGCTTTGCTGAGTGTAATAAACTTCTTCTTCAAGTTTTCTTCTAGATACTTCTTGACCTTCTGCAACTTGTGACTCGACATGAGATACAATCGACTTTTAGAAGATTGACTCTCATCTTCTAATTCAATCTTATGATCATATGATCGATGCAAAGGCAACTGAATTGTCTTTTCTCTATCAAAAACGTTCAGAAAGTCATGATAGACTATCAAAAGCTTCTTCTTCAGTTTCTTTAATGACATGACAGAGATCATTTCATTCAGTTTCGCTGAATCTTTGACCGAGCTAAGCATCTTGTTGATTTCACTAATGATCAATGTAAAGATCTTGACATCGTTCTTCTTGATCAGAGTTCGATAAGCAGCGACTTCGATCATGACAATATTGACGAGCTCTTTTTTCTTCGATGACTGAATGAATTCATGTTGATCGAAATCAACTTGAGTGCTTTGCTTTCGTATGAGAGCTGATTCAATTAATCGATTCACTGATTTTGAATTTGTAGTTCGCTTTAAGATGATCGTTGACATAGACTTCAAGTTCTTTCGTTTCATTTCGCAGATCTCGCTTGATTCAAATCTATGAAATGCTGATTGACTGCTTGCTTTCGAAACAATAAGTTTCGAGGTTCGAATATTTGATGAAGATATCAATCGATCGTTTGCAGAATCTATCAAAATTTGATTTCTTTTCAATCAAAGATTGTCAATGATTATCTTGTGCTGATCTAGACGAGTTATTAATAGAAGCATCATTTCATTCTTATGTTCTTGTATAGTGACTGAGATATACAGAGCATGTGTAATAAATCTTCGATCGAGAATTTCATCATATGAACGAATCGACTTCGATTTGAACAGTGAAATTGACTGAATATCAAAGCGTTCACATAGCTCTGAAATCAATGAATCATCTATGAACGTCATGTCAGTGACTTCAATGTCTATCAGAGCGAGAGATTGAAATATCTTTTCTAGACTATTCAAGATGACGTCAACAATAAACGACTTGAAATCAAACGAGTCATCGAGCATACTGATGAAGCAAGATATGAGCATGTCGCTCTCAATCACTACTTTGACGAAGACAGATCGTTTTTCGAATTCGCTGCAATTTCGTGCATCTGAGCTGATTCAAGACAGTCGCATGCTCTATGTTCTGACTTCTTGCATTTGAAGCAGAATTCTTTCTTAAACAACTTCTCTCTAGCAGAATCAATGTTCAATATTCTGAGTTTCTTTCATGCAGAGATTGAAGCTGAGATCGCAGTAGTAATCGTCGTCAAGATGCTAGCAGTAAAGCGAGCGACTTGAGTAGTTGATGTCTTGAGAGCTGATCAAGCATTCAATTTCGTCAATCAAACGTTGACTTGCATGCAGATGTCGACAAATTCGTTCAAATTCATAGTTCGTTCGTTGATCATGACTCGCTGAAGATCTAAGCTAATCTTATGCTGAAGATCATCTAATAGAGTTTCATTATTGTATTCTAGTTTTGCACTAAGTCTCTGAAATTTCATTCAAAATTCATGAAAGAAGATCTTGTTTTGATACAGCTTCAAGAACTGTCGTTGATTCGTGTGATGTCGATTGAGATCATCATACATCTTATTTATGATCGACAGTATCTCTTCTGCTTCAAGAAACGAGTTCGTGATCGTGTCTCTCATTCGAAATGCTATGTGTTTGATCGTCGTTTCACTGACTCGACTTTTCACATATGCAATCTTCATTTCTTCGATAGAAAAATGATTCTTGTTCATCTTCAACTTGTTTCACATTCAAAACAATCAATTATTCACATTCTGCTTCGAATCTTCAAACAGAGACGAGTCAGATAGCTTGATCGACTTCGAGAATCGATCTTTCGAAATCGAAGTGCTTAGTCGACTTGATGTCGCTTCTAGATGATGTATAATCACGTTCTTTTTCTTCATCTCTTTCTGTAGACACGTTCAAACAGCATTCAACGTTGTCTGCGTAGCTTTCAACTTGATGTTGATAGCTTTCAATTCGATGTTGATCTTGTTGACATCATTCAACATCTGAATCATGTCATTGTGAATCTCGATTTCGATGTCATGCTGTTGACATATGTACTTGATAAAGACAACGAGATCGTCTGTCTCATGAGCGCTTATTCAAGCATTCAGTTCAGTGCTGATGCTGATCTTGATAATTTCGTGATTGAAGAACAACGCGTTCATGTTCTCTTCTTCTGATGCTGTTCGATTCTGTGATAGAAGTGATTCTCTTCTAGCATTTCGAAGTTCGTAGCGAGCAATGCTCACTGATTCTGATTCTAATTCTGTGCTTCTAGTCATTGTGTGAGTAGAAAATTGCTGATCGAGATTCGACTGAAATTTCTGATTTCAGTTCTAGAACAACGCGTTCATGTTCTTCTGTTCTTCTGTTCTGACGACGAGCTCAGTAAAGAGTTAGTCTAGAGCAACACGTTCATGTTCTTCTGTTCTGTTCTAGAAATTTCTTGATTTCTAATGAGTCTTCTGAGCTCGATTTTCGAATTTCGATTCTGATTCGAGTTTGAGTGATGTAGCTTGTTTTTATATCGTCTACACGTCGATAGCAAGATTGATGAGCTTTGAACTAATGTTATGAGTCTGCATAGAGCGAATCATATGAGTGTATTCTAACTAGAAGTTCAAAGCTGAAGTAGAAAGAAGATGCAACACAACGTGAGTTTTACTCACGAAGACACGCTAGATCGCTAGCGTGTCAACAACAGTTCTACTCACAGCTCTATACTAGTCTATGTTAGGCTAATCAGGCTAATCAGAAGTAACAGAGATGCATGCTCGCAACACTTTGTATGTTCTGAAAAGACGTTAATGCAATGACTCGTAAAATGAAGTTGCTGCAGAATCAATTAAGTCAAATAGAAGTCACTGAAAATGCTTGCAAAGCATGCAAAAAGCAGTCTGATAAGATTTTCAAAATCGAAGACATATTGTACATCAAAGATGCTCGAAGTATGATTCAAGATAGACAGAAATTGAAGAATGAAAGACAGAAGAAGCGCAAAGTGGTTTGAGAAAAGCGTTATTTAAATGCACTAAAGAAGTGCTACAGAGCTACTAAGTCTCATAGAGCTGCTTGCATTAAGTTCGTTCAGACTTATCAGAAGAAATGACGAGTTATTTTGAAGAAATTGATTAAATATCATCATGTATATAATGAGTAGTTGAATTTTGCTGTTGCATGACTGAAACTGTTGCATGACTGTCGAGCACTAAGCGAAGAATGAGCTTAGTGAGAGACACGAATAGCTCAGGAAAGCGAAATTATGCGCATGATCAGAGCGATCATGCTCGAACAATCGACATGATCGATCGATCTCTAGCGTTGATCACGTGATCTGTAGTCTCGCAAAGAATTGCGAATTATTTTAGCAAGTTGATGCTCTTCATTATGGTCGCTGATAAATCTATAGAACGTAACATTCATTTATATAATGTCGAAGATCGAGAAACAGTACTTGATAACCTGATTTTGACCAACGATGTGATCAAATTCAATTTTTACTCAATGATGAGAATTTTGCTTCTGTTTCAATTCTTCTTTTCAATTGAACACGAAATCTCTGCTACATTAGAGAGAAACGAAGAACTACTGTCTCTCGAAAACTATTATGTAGTTGATAAGTCTCTGAATCTGATTCTAATGAGATCTGTTGACTGATAGTCTACAGAGTTCTTCATCATCAACAATGAGTCTTGTCTCACATGTACAACTTCATTGTCTACAGACAGTTGTTTTCACTCATTTCGCGACGAAGTACGTAAGCGAGATAACAGATGTGTTATCATAGACAAGATAGCACAAAATGCTTATTGTAATCACTGAAAGAGTTTCGAAGCTGCACACATCTTTTCTCTCGTTTATGAAGATCACTGAATTCAGCACAATTTTGCTCGTTGAATTACTATTTCGACTGCTAATGAGAATACAATTGATTCAAAGCAAAACGAGCTATTGTTAAGAGCAGATATTCACGAGCTCTTTGATAATTATGACATTTCAATCAATTCTGATGTATGATCACACACGCTCATTCTTGAGTTTTCAGCTACTAATAATTGTAGAACAATCATAAAATCATTTGTTTTGCAAATGATGAAGACGACATCGCAGGCAAATTTCTTGATGAGCAATTTCGCAATGATCTCGATAGACTCTCTGATGAACTTCTTCAATGACATTTTCGACAAGCTGTTTTTGCGAATATGAGAGATGCTGAAGAGTCAATCTTCGAAATTAACTTCTCTTCTGACTCGAATGCTCTAGATGAGATGTGTAGAGACTCAAAAATCGCGAAGCGAATGAAGTTTGAGCTGTTTAGTCATTTCGCAGTAAGTTTTGTTATTATCTGACACTATGACAGTGAAGTGTCGAGTTCTAATCAATAATGTGCCTCAGTTGTACGCAGCTTCTTAGCAATATTAGAAGAGCTTTCAAGATGATCATTGCAGAGATACAACATTGAAAAATATGTATCAAAATGCACATATTGAGTGATTTATTTCTATCTGTAAAACTTTTCTTTCAGATTCTCGTGTATTTGCTACTCATGACGAGTGTGAACTTCGTTCGTCAGCAGTGCAGCTGTGAAAAACGAGAGAATGTTCTCGATGAGACGTTTGACAGACTTTGTGTTTATTTCATTAATAGCATACTCAGTCAGTAATAATATGTAAGACTATATTCATGTGCGAAGAGCTAACTGATGTTCACTCGTTCTAATGATTCAATATTTGCTCATACTTTATCTATGTACAAATTTTAAGCTTCTTGAGTTTTGTTTCTATTGATATATGAGAGTCAGAGCGAATATGTGCATGTAGATATATTGACTATCTAGTAGATATAGCATATATGATAGAGCATACAGATGAAGAAAGAAGTGAGAGAACGAATAAATATTTCTAGCATCAAGTCGCTTCGATCGAAGCGAAAACAACTAACCGTCAAGATATACGTATGAGCATACGTATGTTCATACATATGTGCATATATATCTCGTTTTCAACACTTTCTCTTAGAAATTGAAGCTTCATGTGAAGCTATTCAGATCTTCTATGTATATCGTGCTCTTTTACTCGTCGACGTCATGCTTGACGAGATAGTCTCATTTCTTGAAGCTAGTCTCATAACTAATCTGAATCTTAGAAATTTGCCTGAGTTCAGAGATTTGATTAGATCGTCGACCATCATTTGATCAATGAGTATATATTTCAATCTGATTGCTCTCTCTTCTATCTTATTTCGAACATAGTGATACGATGTATCAATGTGCTTAGCTCGAGAGTGATTGACGAAATTGCTATTCATTTTTATAATCGCTTGATTGTCAGCTAAAATGATAGTTGAATTCGTATCTAAATCATCATATCTCATCTCTTTCAATGCTTGAATCAGAAAGATCAATTCTTTGACTGCATTACATTCATCAACGTATTCAGCTTCAGCAGATGACGTGCTAACGCATTGCTGATGTTTGAAGCTTCAGCTAATTGATTTATTTCATAGGAAAAACATATAGTCGAAGATGAATCTTCAAGAATTCAAGCAATTCGCATGAGCTGAATCGATATATTCAAAGAATTCAGCTTTCTCAACTCTCTTCACTTTGAAAGATTCATATCGAAGTCTCAGCTCAGCAGTATCAACTAGATATCGAATGATTTGTTTGACAGTTAAATCATGATCAAGAGTAGAATTCGTTGAATATCTGCTGCATTTGCTCACTGCATAGACTATGTCTGATCGTGTTTGACAGACTATTCACATCAGTGTTTCGATGATTGATTGATAACTCTCTATTTCTTCTGAAATAACTTGATATTCGACTCACTTCTTTGACTTTCAATAGACGTTCTTCTTGAGCTGGCATCTGTGATGCATCGATGTTTTAGTTGAGCTGCAATTGCTCATGCTCAGAAGCTTGATGACTCGCTTGATATAAATGCTTTGATTGATTCAAAGAGTTCATTCAGCTCTATTACGAGTTATGTGCATTTCTAAATATTACTCGATTGAGTCAAGATCTTTCATTTGAAAGCGTTCTGCAAATTGCAGCTTCAGAGCTTGAATATCAAATATATTTGATTCTAGAATAAGCAGATCGTTCACATAGATGACGATAATAATGTCATTATTTTGAATAAACACTGAATGATCAATTTCTATTCTTTGATAGTCGATGAAGATGAGATAAACTTTCAAAGTTGCATATCATTCTCGAGATGTCTGTTTTAATTCATATAGAGTCTTGTTTAGATGACAGGTCAAAAAGGTTTCATTTGATTCTTTTTACTTAAACCTCGATGATTGCTGCACTCAGACCTTTTCTTTTAGATGTGCTTCTAGAAAAGCGATGATGACGTTCATTTGTTCAACTTCGTAGTCATATTTGACCGTCAATGCTAGAAGAATTTTGATGATCGTGACTCTGATCATCAAAGCAAAGATCTCATCATAGTCAATTCTCTGCTTCTGACGAAACCTCTTACATGTTATGAGTCTGCATAGAGCGAATCATATGAGTGTATTCTAACTAGAAGTTCAAAGCTAAAGAAGAAGAAAGATGAAACACGTCATGAGTTTTACCCACGAAGGCACGCTAGGCCGCTAGCGTGTCAACATCAGCTCTATACTAGTTTATAATAGTCTAACATGATCTATGTTAGGCTAACTCGAAGTGCACGCTCGCAACATTACTCTCTCTCTTCATTTAGCAATGTTCTCATTGCTGCAGTTTAATCAATCTTTCTTTCGATTTCTATCTTGACTTATTTGAATATCATTCATGAAAGTCATTTACAATCTTCTGACATTTCTTGAACTCATTTTCATCGACGTTGTATTAATGTAGATCGACGTCGTATTCTTTTCAATTGACACGATATTGTAGTCATCATCTGTAGTGCCTGAAGTTCAGTATGTTCTTCACTTTTCATTCATCTTCGTCATTCATCACTATAGAATCAGACGACTCATTTCGTTGTTCTTTCAGAGAGTTCTTTGAATTCAGTCGCAGCAGATTCGAAGCGAACTTCAAATGAATCTTCATTGTCGATGACAATTTCAATCAATATGCATGTTCGATCTTGATCAGAATCTTGAAAGATTCTAGCATCTTATCATTTAGTTTCTTTGATGATCTTGCGATCATAATGTTTCTAGAATCTAGAAACATTATGTCATTTATCTTGTAGATCATTTTCTTTCGAGACTTGTCAGTCTGTTTCTTCATTGTGACTCTGACTTTTGCTAATGCTTGCTTGATCAATGCTAGTGATCATTTCATGTGTTCAAATATATTCTTCACTTTGCTCGCTTTGATTTTAGTTCGAATGATCTCATATTCAGTTGAATTTGAATCGAAGCTCATACGAGAGTGAAAGCTCTTATTCAGAAAGAACGCTGACTGTTCAATTGACGACGAAATAGCATTGTTATTGACGAATTCAGTCATAGATAATCAGGTGAATCAATCATCTTGCATATACGAGCAATAACTTCGTAAATATCGTTTCACATTCTGATTCACTCTTTCTGTTTGATCATCGATCTGCGAATGATAGTCTGTGAATAGTTTCATCTTGATGTCAAGTCTCAGACATAAAGACTTTCAGACAATCGATATGAATTGTGAATCACGATCGAACACTATTGATCTTGATAGTTCATGAGTTCTGAAGACTCATATCAATAGTAGCTTGACTGTTTGTTCTGCGAAGATTTCTTCATCATCTGATCAACACGATATATAATGCCGTTTCTTAGACAATCGATCTATGACTGTCAGAATCGCGTTGTTTTCATCACTTTTTGATAGATCGATAATGAAGTCTAATAATATGTTCTGTCATCGCTGCTCAAATATGAGCAATGATTTCAGCAATTCATTGATTCGATCTCTCGATGCTTTTGATCTATGACAAACGTAACAGTTTCGAATGTAGTGCTTGATCGTTGTTCTCATCTTCGATCAGCAATATGATCGTCTCAGCAAGTTCAACGTTCAATTCATGTCAGAGTGTTCATTGACTGAAAGATCATGTGCTTTTCTTATCAATCGAGTGATCATTGATTGAGAAACTCATAGTCTATCATCTTTTCAGAGTACTTCATCAAGTACTTTGCAATTGTCTAGATTAATATCTTGACAGATTCTTCTGTTTTGTTTCATGACTATTTGAATATCAAAATACAGTTGATTCGTTTAATTTTCTGCTATAATCTGATTCTGAATAGAAATCATCTCTTCGATCGAATTTTGATTAACTTTTGATTCAAGTTTCGAATCTGAATCAGATTCTGAGTCAGATTCTGAGTCAGATCTGAGCAAGATCTGAGTCAGATCTTGATCAGCTTTCTGATCATCTTCTTGATTAACTTTTATTGACTGCAGTTCAAATTTGCCTTCTGACAATAGCATTTGATGCTGATATAGCTTTCGATCATCATTTGCTTCAATTGACTTGACGTCTGACATTCTGATCAGCGCGTCGACTTTCAGATTCTGTTTTCCCGACTGATATATGATTTTGAAGTTATATTCAGATAACTTCTCAACTCATCTAGCCTGTCGTTGAATCAGTTCTTTGATGATCATGAAGTACTTCAAATTCAGATGATTGATGAAGATCTTGATTGAAATATCTGTACATTTCAATTCAGAACGTCAGTGCTTCAAGCAGCGAATAATGATCAGCAGTTCTTTGTCATAGATCTCGTAGTTGCATTCTGCGAGAATTATGTTCTTGCTATAAAAGATCACTGAATGTAGAATGTCTTCATCATCATACTGAGACAATACTTCGTCGTTGACATAGTTCAAGAAATCAGTTTTCAGAATAACTTCTCTGATTAAGTCAAAATGCTTCAGAATGAGAGCTGTTATCATCTGTTGCTTTAGTTCTTCAAAGATCATCTGACAGATCTCTGTTCATTCAAAGAAGTGATTTTTTCAAGTCAGCTTTATCATAAATTGAGTGATCTTTGAGAAGTTCTTTATGAATCGTCGATAGAAATTGCAGAAGTCAATGAAGATCTGCACATGAATCAACGATCGAGACACTTTTCAGCTTCAAATCACATCTACTTTTCGAGAATTCATTCATAAATCATTGATGAATATCAGTAATTCAAGAAACGAGATTTTCTGAATCTTGAATTCGCACTTGTCAATGTTTATCTGCAGATCAGCTTCACGAAGCTTGTCTAGCACTTCTTTCACATGAGTTCTATGTTCTTTCAAGATCTTACTATAGATGAGAATATCATTCAAGTATGTCTGACAAAACTTGTGCAGACAGTCAAACAATACATCGTTGATATAGTGTTGAAAGAACGTGAATTCATTGATCAATTTGAAGAGCATTACTCTATACTTGTAGACATCAAAGAAAGTAACAAAAGTAGTTAAATTCTCGCTTTCTGAACTCATGCGCAGTTTATTGAACGTGACGATAATGTCGAGTCAAATCAGATACTTACTGCCTTGAATTCAAGCTAGTACTTCGTTTATTAAGAGTATTGAATAACAATCTCTTTTGATCAGAGCATTCAGTTTTCAATAGTTCACGCAAAAGCGAAGACTGTCATCTTTCTTTTCAACAAATAGTATTGACGAAGCGAAGAGAGCTTTGCTGAGTGTAATAAACTTCTTCTTCAAGTTCTCTTCTAGATACTTCTTGATCTTCTGCAACTTGTAGCTCGACATGAAATACAATTAACTTCTAAAAGATTGACTCTCATCTTTTAATTCAATCTTATGATCGTATGATCGATGCAAGAGCAACTGCGTTGTCTTTTCTCTATCAAAAACGTTCAGAAAGTCGTGATAAACTACTGAAAGCTTCTTCTTCAGTTCATCTAATGATATGACAAATGTCATTTCATTCAGTTTCGTGAAATCTTCAACTGAGCTAGCTTGAAGCGCTTTATTGATTTCACTAATGATCAACATGAAGATCTTGATCTTCTTATTCTTGACTAAAGTTTGATAAGCAACGACTTTGATCATGATAATATTGATGATCTTCTTTACTTCAATTGACTGAGAGATTCGAAGTTGATTGAGATCAACTTAAGTGTTTTGCTTTGCTATTAAAGCAGATTCAATGAATCGAACAGATTCAATGAATCTATTCACTGATTTCTGATTCATGAGTCTCTTCAAAATAATTATTGATGTAACAATTGAGTTCAAGTTCTTTCGTTTCATTTCACAGATTTCGCTTGACTCAGATCTGTGAAATGCTGATTGATCGCTTGCTTTCGAAACGACAGATTTTGATGTTTGAATATTCAATGAGAATATTAATCGATCGTTTGCAAAGTTTATCAAAATTTGATTTCTTTTCAATCAGAGATTGTCAATGATTATCTTGTGCTGATTTAAACGAGTTATCAATAAAGACATCATTTCATTCTTGTGTTCTTATATCATGATCGATGTATACAGAGCATGTGTAATTGACTTTCAATCAGAAATTTCATCATACAATTGAATTGACTTTGATTTTAACAGCGATATTGACTGAATATCAAAGCATTCACATAGTTCTGACATCAAAGATTCATCAATGAAAGTCATGTCAGTGACTTCAGTATCTATCAGAGCGAGAAATCTGAATATCTTTTCTAGACTACTCAAAGTGACGTCAACAGTGAATGACTTGAAATCAAACAAATCATCAGACATGCTGATGAAACAGAATATGAGTATATCGCTCTCAATCACTACTTTGACGAGAGCAGATTGTTTTTTGAACTCGCAGCGATCTTGTGCACTTGAGTCGTCTTGAAGCAGTCATATGCTCTATGTTCTGACTTCTTGCATTTGAAGCAAAGTTCTTTCTTAAACAACTCTTTCTGAATAAAGTTGAGCTTTGATCTTCTGAGTTTTTTTCACGAAGAAACTGATGACATGAGTCGAGTAGTCGATGTGCTGACAACAGAGCGAGCAGCTTAAGTAGCTGATGCTTTGACGACTGATTGAGCGTTCAATTCAGTCAATCTAACATCAACTTGCATGCAGATGTTGATAAACTCGTTCAAGTTCGTGATTCATTCATTAAGCGTTGCTCGCTGAAGATCTGAGCTGATCTTATGCTGAAGATCATCTAGTAGAATCTCGTTATTGTATTCTAGTTCTGCACTAAATCTCTGAAATTTCATTCAAAATTCATGAAAGAAGATCTTGTTCTGATAAAGCTTCAAGTACTGTCGTTGAGTCGTGTGATGATGATTGAGATCATCATACATCTTATTAATGATCAATAGTACTTCTTTGACTTCTAGAAATGAGTTCAAGAAGATATCTTGCATGCGAGAAGCTATGTGCTTGATCGCAGCTTCACTGACTTGACTTTCGATGTAGACAATTTTCAACTCTTCGATAGAAAAGTGATTCTTGTTTGCCTTCAGCTTATTTTGCATTCGCGATAGTCAATTGTTTACATTCTGCGACGAATCTTCAAACAGTTGTCATGATGAATTGACACATAGAGATTAAATCAGAGGCTAGAGTCAGAGATTGAGTCGAAGATCAGATCTGAGTTAGCTCTGAAACTCTATGACTCTGTCAAGACATCGTTTAGACTACGTCATATCTTTGACTTAATATGTTATGAGTTATGTTGTGCTTAACTTGACAATGCTTGACAAACCTTCTATAGTCAATCGATTTCTTCGAGTTATCGAAAGCTTCTTAATAATTAGCTCTACCATAATATATACTCATTCTGTGTCTGCTTAGAATATCACATTGTCATATCATTCTTATAGACTTCGTCTATTCATCTAGTAGACTTGATCATCACAGTTCTAATTATTTCAAATTCTTCTTAGAGATGATGATTCGATATTCAAGCATGACAACAGCAACGCGATCGCAACAGAGTCAAAACGACGACGTCTCAATCTTACGAGACATCATATCAGAAAACGAACGTCGCATAACGAAATCAGAAAGCGAAGAAGCAGAAGATGAACTCTCTCTTAATATTAATTAACAGCTGACACGAGCAATGCTTCAACGTGATGAACTGCAAAAGAAACAGAAGCTAGCAGCTATTTGATCAGAGATTGAGACTCTGCAAGTCATTGAAACGACGAAGAAAAGTCGTTAGACTTTCACTCAAGCTCTCACGAAGAATTCGAATGATCTACGCATCGTCTTCATAATGTCGACGATGACGAAACGAAGTCATCACAAGATCATCTCGCAGAAGCGAAGACTTTCAATGTCTTTGAAGAAGTATCATGACAAAATCATAAGAGAACATAGAGAGTGAATTCGCGACGTTGAAATCTCGTTTCGAAATATCTCTTGATATTTTGAAAGAGATGAGAAAAAGATTTTGTACTGCATGATTTATCTGAAGAGTGAATCAAAGAAACTTTGATTCAATCACGAAGAGACTATGTCTGCAGCTCAGCAGATGTGATTCAATTTTATCGACTTTCTTCTGAATCTAATTGAAGACTCGATGAATTGAGGCATAGACGTGACTCAGCAGTACGCGAACGCATCGCAACGTTCAGATCAGATGATATGAACGTTTGCAGCTCATCTGAGCATTCTGAAACATCAACTTTCGTTGTATAGTGATGAGCATAAGTGAACTCATCTATTCATCAAGTTGAGATCTGAGCTGCGCGTGATCATTACTAATGTGCAGTCGATTTCTATCACACGAGATGTGTTAATCAATCTTGTCGCTTGATTGAAAATCAATTTGCGAAAAGAACACGTCTTGTCATTGAAACGACTTCGAGACGAGAACTTGCATGATCAAGATAAAATCAACAAAAAGACTCATTCAAAGCGAAAGAAATCTCATTGATCAACTAGACTCAACTCTTCGTCAAAGACGAGCTCACACGCTTCGTCACGTTATAGCAAGAATTTGTTCAACATAACGTGCTACATGTGCAATTGAAAGAATTATTACTTTACTGATTGTAGAGATGAAAAGATCAAGAATAGATCAAAAGAATCTGATGCAAATCGAGTATTTATCGATTCGATGTCACATATGAGTCGTTTCAAGATTTCGAAAAAAGACAAGCTCTCGACGAATGCTTCAAATCATCGAGGGAAAAACAAGAAGTTCTCTTCGTAAAAACTCTTATATATAAAGAGCATGTAATTCAGAGAGATCAGAAGACAGAAACGAAGATTCACATGAATATCGATGTCGAGATGAACGTGATTAGTCAACGTTTTATCGTCAAGCAAGATATGTCATTGCTGAACGTTAATCTCTCAAGATCTATCTGAATGAACGATCAGAGTGTTTATTGTTATGACATCTATAAGATGTGTTATCGACTGAGAGACAGCTGAGACATAGAGAAAAAAGATATAAGTATCTTCTATGCTATTGACAAGAAAGAATCTTTCCTGATTCTGAGTATGTCGAGTATGCAATTTGAGCGTATTCGAATAGACACAGTCGCAAGAACATGACGTTTCAACGTGAACGAGCATGCATTTAAGTTGTTCTTTGCACAAGCATTTGCAAAAGCTTTACAAGATGAGTTTACTGTGTATGCTTTTGTCATGATCAACGTTGTCAAAGAGTCGATCGTTGAACATCAAGTGAAAGCAATGAATAATGTGACGAGTCGTATCACAAACGCGTTTGAAACGCAGACTCTACTCGTTGAATTGAAAGAATACGAAAATGTATTCTTGATAGAGAGTGCAGACAAACTGTCTTTGCATAAAGATCATGATCATGCAATCGAAATCACTGCAGAGTCGTTGTATGAATCGTTGTATAATCTGTTAAACACAGAGTTAGCGATTCTGAGACAGTATTTAAACGATGTCTTAGCGAAAGAATGAATTAAGCACTTCTTCAGCTCGACTGACGCGTCTATTCTATTCATTCTCAAAAAGAATGATAGTTTTCATTTATGCATGAACTATCGAGATCTGAATAAGATCACTGTCGAAAATCATCATTCACTGTCTCTAATTAGTGAAACTCTAGACAGACTCAGTAAAGTCAAGCAGTTCACTAAGTTAAATCTGAACAACGTCTATCATCGTCTCAGAATTCGACGTGAAGATGAGTGAAAGATAACGTTTTGTACTCATTATGATCACTTCGAATATATGATCATGTCGTTTGATTTGATCAATGCGTCTGTCATCTTTCAGACTTATATTAATAAGATCTTGACAGAACTTTTAAATGACTTTTGTGTTGTCTATCTGAATGACATTCTAATCTTCTTCGTAGAGAAGACTGATCACGTAGATCACGTGAAGCAGATTCTCGAGAGATTAAGAAAGTTCAAGCTATATGCTAGCTTGAAGAAGTGTGAATTCTTCATCACTAAAGTGAACTTTCTAGAATTTGTCATATTCATTGAAGACGTTTCGATGAATTCAAGTAGAGTAGACATTATCAAAACGTGATTCAGATTGAAGATGTATCAAGAAATACAAGTTTTTCTGAGATTCATAAATTTCTATCAACGTTTTATACATCACTACTCTTAGATAGCAGAGTCTTTAACAGAACTGCTGAGAGATAGTGTAAAAGATGTAAAAACGAGCTCATTCATATGATTGAGCGAAGCGAAACAAGCTTTTAATCAGCTTCGCGACGCCTTTATGAGAGCATCTATACTAAGACACTTTGACTCAGAGCGACATATATGCATCGAGATCGACGCATTCGATTATGCAGTCGCGAGTATTTTGTCTCAGTCAAATGACGAAGATCAGTGACATTTGATTGCATTCTGATTCAGAATGATGATAGACATTGAAAGAAACTATGAGACACATGATCAGAAGCTTCTAGTCATAGTAGCAATGTTTAAACACTGACAACATTATGTGAAAGACAATTATCATACTGTCGAAGTTCTGACTGATCATAATAATCTGAAGAGTTTTATGAACGTTCGAGAGCTAAACGAAAGACAAGTCAGATGAGTCATGAGATTGTTGATCTGCGACTTTGAAATAACGCATAGATTAGAAAAGATAAACTCAATCAATGCGTCATTGAGATGATCTGACTATAAGAGTGAGAATATCTCTGCGAATCATTTGCTGCTCACTCTACAGCGAAAGCTGACTAGAATAGAAAGCTTAAATAGCTTTATATTCGTAGCGATCAGAGAACTATACTGTATACGAGTGATTAACAATGTCGAGAAGGCGTTCGTTCACAGTATAAGTATGAACAGATATTCAGCAGAACATGTCGAGAACAGATTGCAAGATAAAATTCACTGATGAACATGAGTGATTAACGATGTCAAGAAGATGTTCGTTCACAATGTCAGTGAACGAAGATATTCAGCGAAACATGTCAAAAACAGATCGCAAGATGAAATCTACTGTACACGAGTGATTAATGAAGTCGAGAAGATGTCTGTTTACAGTGTCAGTAAAAACATGAGTACATGTTCAGCAGTGCATGTCAGAAGTATGCTGCTGAGAATCATAATTCTAGCAATGCAAGAAACGCATTTAGACGAAGTACATTTCTCAAAAGATAAAATCTCTCAACTCGAATCAACAACTTCGAGAAGCACAGACGTCGAAACGTCGACTCATACAGATCGCAACGTAGCTGAGAAACAGCTTAATTCTGTTGCTGAAACTGTTGATTGCAAACAACTCGTTTTACGTGCAATTGTCAGAGTATTGACAATTCATGAAATGACATACAACTTCAGTAGTAAATTTGTAGTCAAGCTCATCAAGATCTTACAGCAAGAAGATGAATTTGCTGTGAGACTAAAAGCAGACGAAACGACGAGTATATGAAAGAGTGACGTCGAAGCTTGAACATTGAATAGTCAAGAAATGATAAAGTACAGCGAATTGTTGTATGTTTCAGAAGATCTTTCTGTCAAAGAAGAGTTATTGAAACGTCATCATAATGATTCGTTAGCGAAGCATTTTGATGCTGACAAGATCAACGAGCTATTAGATCGCAAATATTACTGAAAAAGTATGATCAAGAATGTCAAAGAGTATATAGATACTTGTGACATTTGTCAAAGAGTAAAGATGAAACGTCATCTATCATATGATGAGTTGAGATCGTTATCTCGATTCACAGATTCATGAAAAGAAATCACTATGAATTTCATAACAGATCTGTCGTCTAGTAAATGAAAAGAAGTCGTGTATGACTTGATTCTTGTGATAGTCGATCACTACACAAAGATGATGTGTTATCTGTCTACAAAGAAGACTCTGACTGTCGTAAAGTTAGCAGAGTTGTTCTTTGAGCAGATTGCTCTAAGATATGAGATATCAAATAATATAATTATCGATAGAGATAGTCTATTTATCAATGCATTCTGATCAGAGATCTGCTATCATGCGAAGATAAAACGACGACTAAGCATCGTTTTTCATTCGCAAACAGACGATCAGACAGAATGACAGAATCAAACGCTGAAACATTATCTACGAGTATATTGTTCAGAAAAGCAAGATGACTGAGCTACGCTTCTACTTGTAACTGAGTTCGTGTATCATCAGACGAAGCACTCTTCGTTGAGCTGTAGTGTCTTTAAAGTCATGTATGACTACGAGTCAATTTTTGACATACACATCGAGAATGATGCTATGAAAGAAGAAATGTCAGCAGCAAAAGAACGCGTTGAAATGCTGCAAGACGTGCAAAACACGTTGATGCAACGATGATAAAACGCGATTGATGCTCAGACAAAGTACTATAATTGAAAACATAAGTCTAAGTTCTTTAATGTTGATGATTTAGTCATGCTATCAGCAAAAAACCTGAAGCAGAAGAAGTCGAGCAAGAAGTTATCAAATAAGATGATAAAGTTTTTTCATATACAAGAACTCATAGACAAGCAGACGTATCATCTTGATCTTTCAATCATCTATAAAGTTCATTCTGTCTTTCATGTATTTCTTTTAGAGTCGTATAATCGTAGACTAAACGATGACTCTATACTCAATTATTTCATACTCGAGCTTATTGATGATGAGTAAGAATGAAAGATAGAAAAGATTCTACAAAAGCGAAAAAGAAAGAGAATCTTATATTATAAGATACAATGAAAAGAATATCTCATTGAATATGATCAATGAATATTGAGCGAAGATATGAAAGATGTCTCGAAGCTTATAGAAGCTTTCGAAACGAGACTGAAACATGAGCGAAAAGCATAATCACTCACTTTCAAGCATAAATTCATTATTAGAAAAGAAGAATCACTGTATTATGATAGTTTCGCTCTCTAATGAGATGATCACATATGTAAATCAACAGACAGAAGAAAAAAGCGCAAGAGTGCTCAAACGCGCTCGACAAGAGAGCGCAATCATCACGACACAACAAACATCACGCAATCATCACTTCATCAAACATCTCTCACATGAGACAAGATTGCAGATCTCTTCTTCTTTCTCATTGTCAGATTTACATTGAGACGTGAAGACAGAGATTTGAAAGACGATAGATTGTGCTAAAATATATCAGAACAATTAGAAACGCTGACAAAACGATATATAATTGAGATTGAATGTATTGCAAAGCACTTTACATTCAGAATTTCTCTGACAATGTCATTGACAGTCATCATCTCTTTGAGAATGAGCTTTTGAATCTTTAAAGACTCGAGTTTGTGAGTCTCTTCGAAATGACTCTTCACACGAGTCGCTGTTATCAACTTCTTGTAAAGAATTTTCTGATGAGCAGTGAATGTCTTCAGAGCAACGTTCTCTTCTTCATTTTCAATCGCACTATCATGAATTTTCTGCAGACAAAAGAATTCATTGACAGTCAAAATGCAGATGTCGAGAATCTAGACATTGAATCATGAGTGTTTAACAGATGTATCAGATAAGTATACTCACTGCGATACAGAAATTCTCATTACTCGCACAGTGAGCACACTTCTTGTACATTGTCTTTCTCTGAAAGACGACGTCACACAGCGATGCTTTATTCTCGATGTGTAGAACTCAAGCACACTTTATACAAATCACTCTATTTAGAGCTTTGAAATCAGCAACGCTTCTTTCGCTTATTTTCACAATTGACAGCTGAAAAGCATCAGTAACGACATCAAGAAGTTGAATAAGCAAATCTCATCATCGTTCTTTGATTTCACAAAGTCTGTGAGTTCGACAAGATCGTTGACAAAGCGTCAGCGATCATTTCTTCTCTCATCGTCTTTCGAATTTTCCCTTCAATAGCTGAGACATACTCGAAAGTTTGAATAGTAGAAGCAATGAACTTTCGATCAGAATTTGATGATGTCTGCATCATCACAAGCGATTCAGCATCAGCAGCATCAGCAACATCATGATTATCACATCTGATCAATGTCTTTTGAGCAGACTTATGATACTGTTAGTTGCAGTAATAGTCGTGAAATCTCAAGTTGTGACATCACTTACTTTCATAATGATCTTGACTCGAGCATCAGTCAACTTCATCATCTTACGACTCTCTTTGAGCGTCGCTGTGCATTCACGACTCATGATCTAGATCTCTTACTCTTATGATACAGATATACTCAAAGTTTGTCAAAAGTAATCATACAATGATAAAAATATGATCATGATTGAAAAAAGATGAAGTTGAAGAAAATGAGAAGTTGAGAGAAACTGAAAGAGCGATAAACAAATCAACAATTATTATTCACTCTTGTTTACACTCTATCGTTTTAACAACATCATTTACTCGAAAGATAAACAATGCTTTTGCGTTATTTACACGTCATCATTGCTGTCATCTACATCAACTATACATCACATATACTATTTATAATGTCATCTACACGCATTATAATTGAAGACGAATCGTCATTTGATCGAAAGTTTCTCTTTTTCTTGTTTTCTCATAGAGATTTAAAGATTTTTATCGAGAGCTTCTAGAGTGAATCAATGAGTGCGCGTCATCGTTTATCAGAGTAAACAAAGACATTAACTATTGAGATCGAGAATAAACTCACTTAAAAAAGAAGACAATTGTCATGATGAATTGACACATAGAAATTAGATCAGAAGCTAAAATCAGAGACTGAATCGAAGATCAAATCTGAATTAGCTCTGAAACTCTATGACTCTGTCAAGACATCGTTTAGACTACGTCATATCTTCGACTTAATATGTCATGAGTTATGTCGTGCTCGACTTGACAATGCTTGACAAACTCTCTATAATCGATCGATTTTCTCGAGTTATCGAGAGCTTCTTAATAATTAACTCTATCATAATATATACTCATTCTGTGTCTGCTTAGAATATCACATTGTCATATCACTCTTATAGATCTCGTCTATTCATCTAGTAGACTCGATCATCACAACAGTGAAGAATTCAATAACTTGATCGACTTCAAGAATCAATCTTCAGAAATCAAAGTGTTTTGTCAACTTGATGCAGCTTCTAAATGATGTATAATCACGTTCTTGTTTCTATTTTCTTTCTGCAGACACGTCTGTGTAATCTTCAATGTGATGTTTATCTCGTTGACATCTTCTAACATCTGAATCATGTCATTGTGAATCTTGATTTCAGTGTTGTGCTATTGACATATGTACTTGATAAAGACAACAATGTCGTCTGCTTCATGAGTGTTTATTCAAGCATTCAGTTTAGTGCTGATGCTGATCTTGATTATTTCGTGATCAAAAAACAACGTGTTTATGTTCTCTTTTTCTGTATTCAATGACGCATTTGTGTCTTCTTCTTCTGATGCTGTTCGCTTCTGTGATAGAAGTGATTCTCTTTTAGCATTTTGAAGTTTGTAGTGAGCAATGCTCACTGATTCTGAGCTTCTAGTCATGATATGAGTAGAAAATTGCTGATCGAGATTCTGATGTTACTCTATTGAACTTTCTGAGTTCAAGCAACGACTAGTACTTTATCGAACTTTCTGAGTTTAAGTACTGCTGAAATTTCTGATTTCTGATGACGAGTTCAATAAAGAGTTAATCAAGAACAACGCGTTCATGTTCTTTGATTTTGATTCTATCGAAATTTCTGATTTTGAATCAAGATTCTTCTTTAGAAATTTCTGATTTCTATTAAGCTTTCTGAGCTTGAGTTCTGATTCTGCTGTCAAAATTTCTGAGTTCAACTTCTGATTTGAGTTGTGTAGCTTGTTTTTATATCATCTACACGTTGATAGCAAGATTAATGAACTTTGAACTAATGTTATGAGTTTGCATAAAGCGAATCATATGAGTGTATTCTAACTAGAAGTTCAAAGCTAAAGAAGAAGAAAGATGAAACACGTCGTGAGTTTTACTCACGAAGGCACGCTAGGTCGCTAGCGTGTCAACATCAGCTCTATACTAGTTTATGATAGTCTAACATGATCTATGTTAGACTAACTCAAAGTGCACGCTCGCAACATTACACACTCATTTAGCTTTGTATTTGATCATCTTCTCTTTGAATTCTCGCTTAATGATAGTTACTCAGCGCGTCGACAGTATTCATTGATTCAACGAAGATGTTTTCAGAGTAAAGATGTCATTTTTGATGTGAGCGTCAAGCTCACTTCTGAATGCAAGCTTTTATTGTTCTCAATCGAAACTAGCTCTAGCTTGTTTCACTGTTTGTGAAGTATTCGATTCAATTTGAACTCAATTTGCTCAACTGACAAAGTCTCAATTATGATCTTTGATTCAGAGATCGTTTAATGTTTTGTAGTCAACAGATTCAATGATGACTCGTTTGAGATGTTCGCTTGAAGCATCAGATGCATCAGAATCGCTTGAGCTATCTGACTTGCTTGATTCTAGTTTTAGTGATCTGCTTCTACTAACTTTCTGTGAAGCGACTGATGTTCTTGTTTGATGATCGTCAATAATTTTCGCGATCTTCACATTTTCAGTGATTTTTATCAAGAAAGATGCATCGTCGATTTGATCATCAAAGCTTAGTATTGAAAAATCTTCATCATACCTCTCGACTTCGATGACTATCTCGTCTCATTGAACATGACTAAATATTAGTACGTTCTTCTTATTTCACAAGCGAAACTGATTGACTTTCTCGTAGCTCAAGAACTGACATTTTAAGCTCTTGTCATCAAGCTTTTGATGAGCTTTCTTCACATGATGATAGACTATACATTCAAACGTATGTAGATAGCTAAGATCAGACTTCTTGTCATGTCATGTCTCATAGAGAGTTATTTTGTTCAACGCAGTGATAGAACTTTTGTTCTTCAGATAGATAACAGTCATTATTGCTTCATCTTATAGTTGTATTGACAATTTGACGCTAGTCAGTATAGCGCGAGTTCGTTCAAAAAGAGTGCAAAAACATCGCTCTGCAACTTCATTTTGACTCAAGTTATATGATGTCGTTGACTTTCATTTGATCTCATGCTCTTTGAGCAATTCAATGATTTAATGATCAGCATACTCATCTTCATTATCTGAATGCAGTCAATAAATCGAAGTATCTCGAATCTTCATCAATTTCAAGTAGTTTCAAAGTTCATCTTTTAGATCGAACTTTCATT
>JAABUY010000623.1_pt1 | contig 58749 bp, 54 predicted proteins | sample 5560271 | NCBI WGS metagenome assembly JAABUY01 (sample SAMN10711886, study PRJNA513374) | rock metagenome | isolation source: Antarctica rocks | place: Antarctica: Victoria Land, University Valley | reverse complement strand
CTGCTGGTGAAGCCAGCGGACAGCCCGGTGCCGTTGTTCGATACCACTGGCATTCACGCCGAAGCGGCCGTCGACCGCGCACTCTCAGCGGTGCGTCGGGCAGCTTAAGTGGATTGGAACGCGGTTGGTGGAACAGAATGCAAAAGCAGCGGTTGCAAAGAAAATTGGCTTAATCGACGGGCTCGTCGTTCGGGCCGGGGTCTTCTATTACGACCAGATTTTCTTGCGATACGCCGGTGGTGCAAACACCATTCCTAAACCCGTTATTCTCAGCAAAGCGCAGAGCAGCAGCAAGTCACGGAAGTTGTATTCACACAATCCACGGCAGCGCTATTACTTCCGCCACAAGGAAATCCGCAATTTCAAAGCCCGCATTCCGGCTTTCAGTCAAGTAAGATATGTGCATTTTTCACGACTATAAGCTGACTGATCGTTTTAGGGACGCTTTATGGACACTGGAAAGATGTTACTGCTGAACAAGCTCAATCATTCGCTCCGTGCACTCCAATTGCTTCAATTCGAAAGGCTGGCGTGGTGGAACAACTCGACGGCGTGGGTATACTGATCTGCTTTGATGGCACGACTCATCTCAATTGGCTTGCTCGTCAAGAAATGATGTAGGATATCATAGAAGTACTTCTGGAATGCAGTTCATACCTTCACAATATATCTTATTTCAACGGCACTGATAGAACGATACCACCATTTTGCATCCCATGGTACTATTACCAACATCTGAGCGTCATCTGTCGTAACCTTCCCAACCATAACAACCCCTGGAGTGCCATTGGATGCCTCCCCAATCTTTATAGCACCACCCCCACCGGCCGAAGATATATTGACAAGAACCGCTAATGTATTCGCAGGTGCAGAGGTCTTATAAGTTTCTTGGGTTGGCCCAGTAACTATGGTACACGCCTCGCAAGGTAACTAAACCCAATTCAGTCGCTTGCAGCGCTTCACATAGGATACATACTTCTTTCTTGCATATATCAAGAAGCTGTTGGTCTGTCGAAGATCTGTTTACCGTATTCTACGCATGCTGACAGTACTGCATATCTCATTGCTGTCAGCCATATCCAACGAACACTGCACGGACTCACTAGCGATGTTGTAAGATGCTGAGCGACGTGTGACGAGGCACCAGACCTTGGGAGACGATATGTTGTGCAACGTCGCTATATGGGATGAAACCCTATTTTACACTGCTATACTTGGTCGCGATTTCAGATACAGCAGTAAGATCGGCAGTTGATTCGAGATAGAAACAGATCAAAATGAAAACTTCGCGCTTCGTCCGGGTAGTGGGGCACCAGACCACTGAGGCATGTGACGCAATATGTGCGTCTCGGGATTTCAAGACCACGAGGACCTGACTTAGGGCCAACGATTTGCGTCGGAATTTTGCTATAGATAGTTAATACCCAATTCTATTCAACTCTATCTAGCCATGCCTTTATAAGGCTTTGCTCCGTAACAGGGGAGTCATCGTCGCTCACTGCCGATTCTTCACTTGAGCTGCCCACGTCGAACCAATCGTGTGTAAATATGGCTTTCTCGATGGGTGGATACCCATCCACGCGAAGCCAGCCAAAAATGCTTCGAGTCGCGACTTCGGATAGGAGCTCAGATCGGAGGAAACCTTCCGTCTGAGCAGGGGTTGAATCTACATCGAGCTCGGTAGAAGGTGCGCCACAGTGGTCCACGACAGCATTTTCCTCAAAGCCCCGATCTTCGCAGCTTAACCCGTTTTCAGTGTCCCAGCGCCAGTTGAAATACTGTAGGCAATGTCCTGTGCAAGTCACATGTTGTTGGACCTCAATATCTGCGAGTTCAAGTGGTGTAGTACCAAAGGGTGGCCAAGGACAAACCGGGGCCCTTTGATAGCTCTCAGATCCCGTAAGGTAGAGTAATCGACATTCGTCAGTGCGACTGATCTCTTTGTTATCTGTTGTGTAGGTTTTGTGTGGTATGAGGTTGATGAATGAGTGGATAGTCCCGGTCCATACGGCGGCGTGGAGTTCAACCGCGAACAGTCCATTTCGGACAGATTGAAGGACCGTCTTCTCCATTCCCATTATGATCGCACCCAGCCACAAAGCTGCAAGAGTCGGCTGCCTCGTGCTCATTATTATAGTAAAGCTCGTATATTCGTCTCTTGCGATTATAGGATCAACTGTTTCGAAAATCGGCTGTATCCACGGACTGACAAGGTTACATGAAACGGCGGGATCGAAAAAGGAACCTGAGAGAAGAGAGCGCAATCCCCAAATGTTGCAGCTTAATGTCATGTAGTACGGTAACAGGCGAGACTCGTCCTGGAGACTTCTCTGGAAGTGGACAGAGCTAGGCGATGACTTCGATCTTGGGTTTCGGGAAGGCTTTGGGAGGGGAAGGTTAGCGGAGGCGCCTTCATCGCTGTTCTTCCAAGGGAGGAACAGTGAGGCTGCCAAAGCGGGTATACACTGGCTGCTAATGCCGTGGTACTCACAATACTCCCGTAGGTACTCCAAAGCCTCATCGGAAGATGGAGTAGTTTTAGACTGTTCGTGGGTGATGGATCCTACATCTGCATTTCGGAGTTTCAAGATCTGAGAGGAGGCGATGTGGGCGGACCACGGTGACCGGTAGATTGTGTCTGATAGTTCAATTGTTGCACGCCAGCCTTCACCAGGAGCTAGAACCGCAGCCCACCACCGAGCTGCTCGTTCCCCTTTTTCGCTAATATCAATTTCGATGGCGCCTGCGGGTATGTCTTCTTCATTTCTCAGCCGTGCTGCTTGCAGATCTGAATAATGTATGCTGCCGAGAGGAAATGACCCCTCGAGACCGTAAGGCGACAGCAACTCTACCCAGCGTGCGGATAGGATGTATGCCCATGCCAAAAGCAAGATCGTAAGATGGTTTCCCTCGGTCATTTGTCCGTCTCCCTCAGTTGTTTGTCCGTCTCCTTCTTGCACGCCAGGCCAATCCATGAAGCGAGAGTGTTCTGCGAAAGAGTAACCCGTCGAATTGAAGACTCCGCAGAGGAGCTCGTGAGACAATGTTTTGGGTGGAAGGCTGCATTCTCCCAGCGAGGTACGCCATGTCGACGTACCGCCTATCCGTAAGCCAAAGCGCGAATGGTGGTATCGGAGAGCAGACAGCTTTGCGTGAGCGTGAAGCGAACTGGTAGGGAATGCGGGGACTTTGCCGAGAAGGTTTCGTAGCTGGACACATTGCGCTGGAAGTCGAAGCTCTGTAGTCGTGGCCGCATAGGAGGACCACAAAGAGCGGCTTCTTCTCAAAATTTGTTGTATGGTCGTTAAGTCTGGTTGAACTTCGTTTGCCATCTCAGCACAAGAAGTCGGTCATCTTGTGGTCGTGAAATTTCGCTGGCGATCGTGGCTTGAGATTGGTGAAGGTGTTCGTCGCAAGTAAGTACACAACAAAGTACGGACATACTATCAAACCCATAACAGTATTATTAATGGTAGTAGTAGTTATGATCTAGAGCTTCAATTTAAGCCCGATTGAGTGATGGGAATTCCGGACGGTTGGCCAATACTGTAGCTCTATAAACTATTAGCGTGTGCAGAAAGCTATGGATTCCTTGGCATCGCAATTGTCGCGCCCCCCCCCCAAATTTACTATTGAATTCAGACATTCTCGCATTAGAAAAATCAATCAAACAGGTAAATATGAAGCTATTCAAACGGTTCACAGTGCTAACATTCTTTTAGCTATGACAGGTCCACCGGCTCCGGCCCTTCGCTCGAAGATACTACGCCTCCTGCTTTTACATTGAAGCCCTCTCGCCATCGCCGAAGAGGTTCACTGTCACCGTAACATCGTTTATACTATGCAAGAGAATCTCTTCATGTATGACTCTTCCTTTAGATCTCAGTTTCGTTCGAAGAGCGCTTCTCGAAAAGTCTTTCCAGTCGCTGAAGACTCTCTAATTACATATCTGAAGCAACAGTCATGAATCATGCAGAAAGAGATGATGTGGTTTCTATGAGAGAAGTGAGGTATATATGTTCATAGATTCACGATATTCAGAATTCTGAAGAAGAGACACTGAAGTGAAAAGAGAAGACAGCGTGTCGACATCAGACAGAACGATAAGCTGCGATTAAACTGAATTGTCGACCTGTTGCAGCTGACGACTGAACAGCTTGTCTTCGTCGATGAGACTCTGTTCAACGAGACTACGAGATGACGTCATCAAGCCTATGCATCAGTTGATGAGTCAGCTTGCTATTAAGTCTCTAGAAAGAGAGAGCATTTCTGAAGCGTTCTTTCGATGTATACGATCGATGACTATCTACTTTGTATCGATATTCGTGAAGGCTGATTCAACGACGTGAGTCTCGCATGCTTTCTTCGCTGCTTTGAAATTATCAATGATATGTCTCTTGAAATTGCGAAAGCAATTGACTTTGACAGCAGCGTCTGCAGTGTTTGCTTTGACAGCAGTCTTTACAATGATTCTAGCAGCAACGTCAGTCTTGACTTTGCGAGCAGCGTCTGCTTTGACTTTGTCAGAAGATTTCTTCGTTGATGAGATGCTTGAGAGAATGAGTGAATTCTCTAGAGATAGTTTCTGACTTCGAAGTGATGACAACATGATGACTTCGAGAATCAAGAGAGGGCTAAAAGAATGTTAGCACTGTGAATCATTTAAATAGCTTCATATTTACCTGTTTGATTGATTTTTCTAATGCGAAAGCGTTGAAGATAGCGAGAATATCAAGAATGTCTGAATTCAATAGTAAATTTGAGAAAGAGCGCGACAATTGCGATGTCAAGAAATTCATAGCTTTCTGCACACGCTAATAGTCTAAGAAGAATTCATTTACAAATTCTAGTTTCATCTATCAATCTTCGTGAATATCTATAGAAGAGTTCACCTAGCAATCGGCTAAACCTAGCAGTCGGACAGCCCTATAGGGCTGAAAATTCACATTTCATATTCTATTGATATAATTCTTCAACATATCAGCAAAACGATGACAGTCACCTCTCTCACTCTCTCTATGTTCTTCATACCTTCTGAAGATATAGAACTTTCACAGAAAAAGCGCATAATGCTTGCTCACGCTCGTTGAAACGAGGCTTCAGCAGTCAACGAAAATTCTTTTCAAGCAAAAATCGCTCGTCAATATGAAATATCAACTAGTACTCTTTGAGATCGAATCAATGGTCGAAAGACTGTTGCTGCACGCAATCAACAATTTCAAAGACTTAGTCAAGAAGAAGAAGAAGCTATATGTGTCTGAATTCTACGTCTTCAGACTTGAGTGTCATGATGAATTGACACATAGAGATTAGATCAGAGACTAAAATCAGAGACTGAGTTGAAGGTCAGATCTGAGTTAGCTCTGAAACTCTGTGACTCTGTCAAGACATCGTTTAGATCACGTCATATCTTCGACTTAATATGTCATGAATTATGTCGTGTTCGACTTGACAATGCTTGACAAACTCTCTATAGTCGATCGATTCTCTCGAGTTATTGAGAGCTTCTTAATAATTAGCTCTATCATAATATATACTCATTCTGTGTCTGTCTAGAATATCACATTGTCATATCACTCTTATAGATTTCATTTACTTCTCTAGTAGATCTGATCATCACAGTTCTAATTATTTCAAACTTTTCTTAAAAGTGATGATTTAATATTCAAGCATGACAATAGCAATGTGATTGCAACAGAGTTGCAATGACGACGTCTTGATCTTGCAAGACATTATATCAGAAAACAAACATCATATAATGAAATAAGAAAGCAAAGAAGCAGAAAATAAACTTTCTCTTGATATTAATGAACAGCTGATTCAAGTAATGCTTCAACATGATGAACTGCAAAAGAAACAGAAGTTAACAGCTATTCAATCAAAGATTAAGACTTTGCAAGTTGTTGAAATGACAAAGAAAAGTCATTCAACTTTTATTTGAATCTTCATTGAGAATTTGAATGATTTATGCATCATCTTCATAATGTCAACGAAGATGAAACAAAGTCTTCATGAGATTGTCTTGCAAAAGCGAAGACTTTTAATGTCTTTGAAGAAGTATCATGACAAAATCATCAGAAAACATAGAGAGTGAATTCGCGATGTTAAAATCTTATTTTGAAATATCTTTTAACATTTTGAAAAAGATGAGAGAAAGATTTTGTACTGCATGATCTATCTCAGAAATGAATCAAAGAAACTTTGATTTGATCATGAAGAGATTATGTTTGCAGCTCAGCAAACGTGATTCAATTTTATCAACTTTCTTCTGAACATAATTGAAAATTCAATGAATCGAAGCATAAACGTGACTCAGCAGTATGCAAATGCATTGCAACGCTTGAATCAGATGATATGAACATTTGCAGTCTATCTGAGCACTTTGAAACATCAACTTTCATTGTATAATGATGAGCATAAGTGAGCTCATTTATTCATCAAGCTAAGATTTGAACTGCATGTGACTATTATCAATGTACAGTTGATTTTTATCACATGAGATGCATTAATTGATCTTGTCGCTCGATTGAAAATCAATCTGTGAAAAGAACATGTCTTGTCGTTGAAACAATCTCAAGACAGAGACTCATATGATCAAACTAAGATCAATAAGAAGACTCATTCAAAGCAAAAGAAGTCTCATAAATCAATCAAACTTAACTCATCATTAAAGTCAAGCTCACATGCTTCATCATGTTATAGCAAAGATTTGTTCAATATAACGTGCTGAATGTACAATCAAAAAAATCATTACATGATTGATTGTAAAGATGAAAAAATCAAGAATAGATCAAAGAAATTTGATGCAAATCGAGTATTCATTGATTCAATGTCACATATAAGTTGTTTCAAGATTTCAAAAAAAGACAAGCTCTCAATGAATGCTTCAAATCATCAAGAAAAAAATAAAAAGTTTTATTCATAAAGATTCTTATATATAAAGAGCATGTAATTCAGAGAGATCAGAAGACAGAAACTGTTACAAGTGTATCAAGATTGATAAGATTGAACAAGATTAAAGCTTTAATCAATTTGCAGTGAACACTAGCGAGTTTTCTGCGTAATGATTAGAGCTAATCAACGAGCTAGTCAGATTTGACTCAGATTTAACTCAGATATGATTCAATTTCTTTTTTCTTTCTCAACATTCTTTTCTTTCATCAACATCTTGTTCATTTACATCACATTCTTCTCATGTTACAAACACATTTCTTTCAAGTCTAGCGCAGTCTCTGAACATTACATAAATAGAAGCTTTTGTATCAATCTTCTTCTGTATTCTTAATATTCAGTTATAGCTATTTCTAAAGATCAAGCACTATCAATTCTGATTTTCATTAATTGTATCATTTAGACACGATTCTGACATTATATTAAGAATTCATTAATCACATGATACTGATCTCATTACTCATTTAACATACTTATCTAAACAAAACGAGTTTAAAGAAATTCATTTATTTAGTGATCAATGATAATTGAAAGATAGAACAACATTAGAAGATTGAATAAAATCAACGACAAGACTGTTTGAATTGCTAAACTACTTATTGCTCATTAAGTATGCAAAGTTCACTCGATTACAAGAATCATGATAAAGAATCTTCGTGAATTGCTCAAGAATCAAATCGATCGATAGTGTTACGATTCTAGCTACGCACCTTCGTTGATAGCTATGTTGGTGACTATGTTGATGACTATGTTGATGACTATTCTGAGAGCTATCGCCGATCGCTCGCCGCTAGGGCATAGGCTTGTTCCGAAGCCAACCCTATTCAGGGTTAGCTTATGTTCTCCTGAGTCATATAGATAGCCGGTCCTTTCCTTCTAGATACTTTTCTTCCTTAGCATTTATATACTCGTTACATTACACTCATATGACTCGCTCTATGCTGGCCCCTAACATTATATAAATGCTTCTTCGTTACAGGCGAAGTGAAATAATCTGCATCGATTCCTTCGAATGCTTCTGCTAGTAGTTCTTCAACCCTCTATCGACTTTGGTCTAGCGGCTTGCGTCCGTGCAGCAGCACTCACCTTTCTTCTCTCGTGAGCTGATTCAGCGAGAATAAACAAAAGATTCGAACTCGTGCGCTGATCAGCGAGTATAAACAAACGATTGAAACCATTCGACTAGATCAAAGATCAGCGAATTAATCGTTCATTCAGATTCGCAAGAAATTCTTCGAATTTGTTGAACAATCAAACGAAGCCAGTCATAGAACTGCGTGAAGTCTCTATCTCGAGAAGCAAACCCTCAGTGAGCCTGCTTCAATGGCATCGTCAATGCGATGGTCTACTCGCTCTCATCGTTCTACTCATCAGTGAATCTGATCATACGTTCACGTGCAACTAGTGAGTCTGCTACAATGACGAGCTCAAAGTCGACCTCTTCGATGAGCAAGTCGATCAGTGAGCCTGCTTCAATGACACTGTCAATGTGATGATCTATCTTCTCATCGTTCTACCCACCAGTGGACCTGGTCATACATTCACGTGCAACTAGTGAGCCTGCTACAATGGCATCTTTCGTCAATGCGATGATCTATCTATCCACATCGCTCTATCTACCAGTGAATCGGTCTGTCGACTCGTTCGCGTGCAACTAGTGAGCCTGCTTCAATGGCACTTCTACCTCGCATAGTGAGCCTACTACAATAGGCATTTCGATTTTACACAAGGCTAAGGAAATACATTCATGCGAACATGAATCGTTGAAGGGGGGAGGTAATGTTACGATCCTAGCTACGCATCTTCGTTGATAGCTATGTTGATGACTATGTTGATGACTATGTTGATGACTATCCTGAGAGCTATCGCCGATCGCTCGCCGCTAGGGCATAGGCTTGTTCCGAAGTCAACTCTATTCAGGGTTAGCTTATGTTCTTCTGAGTCATATAGATAGTCGACTCTTCTCTTCTAGATACTTTTCTTTCTTAGCATTTATATACTCGTTACATTACACTCATATGACTCGCTCTATGCTGGTTCCTAACAAATAGATTCAATGATAAAGAATCTTCGTTGTTTGCTAGAAAATCAATCAAATCAATCAACAAACAAATCTTATCTTCTTTGTTGAAGATTGAATCTCATTTCATACATCTTTCTTCTTCAATCGTTGAGCATCATCATTCATTCAGCTCTCTTTCAAACAAATCTCATCATGTCTAGTCATTCATTTATTGAAGAGCATTTCGAAGAATTTCGAAATCGTTTCTCTCAAATCTCTGATGCTGATTCATTGAAATGATGAACGAAATCATTAAGTGCTGCATCATTCATTCATGAAGATGAAGAATCATTTGCTGAAATGATAATATCTCTCATGTTCTACGAAATTTGAAAGACTTGAAGTCTAGTTCTTGATGAAGAAACAGATTAACTCTACGAGTTAAATAAACAACAAGAAGATAAAATCAAAAAGTTGAAGACTAAACTTCAAGCTAAAGAAATCACTTCTTCTGATTTCATCTACTTTGAGCGTTCTAGATCTCAAAAAATATCTGATTCTTCGTTGTTTACTGATGAAAAGAATTTTACTTGAAAGAACTGATACAGAAAAATTCAGAATAAACTAGAGATCAATGTCGATCTTTTTTCTAATGAACGAGTCAAATTGAGCTATATACATTCTAGATTATTCGATGATGCAGCTGAGATCACTCAAGCTAGACATGAACATGACTGTATCCATCTTTATAAAATCGTCGAAGATCTTTTGAAAGAGTTAACTCAGTTGTTCAATGACTCAAATAAGAAAGTCAACTTTCGTAGAAAATTCTACAACTTGATTCAAGAATTTAAGAAATTCAATGAATTCTATACTTAGTTTCAACGTTTATCTTTTTATCTAAACTATCACGAGAAGTAACTGATTGCTGATCTGAAAGATAAAATACATTCTTGTCTTTGATTCATTTGAATAGATCAACTAGTTCAATCTGATTCTTTAAAAGAAATTCATTTCTATCTGATTCATTTGAATAATGATCAGCAAGTCATTTGAAAGATCAAGAACAAGATCAAACACATCAATGATCTTTCTAAAACTATCTTTCATAAAGCGACTGTTGTCACTCAATCAGTCAATCACTTGGAGTCTGATCAGTTAAAGTCGTGCGACGCGATTTTAACTAACGTCAAAGAAGCAGACATTCTAGTCGAAAGCTGTTTCATATGTCATAAATCAGATCATAGCTTTAAAGAGTGTCTTGATCAATCTACTAAAATTAATGCAGTGAACAATAAATATGATCGCTTCGATTTCGATTCAAATTTCGATTCAAAAAACTAATCATCTTTTCAAAAGTCATCAAAGAAATAGAGATTATATCTTTGTGCAAACTAGATAAAATTCTATTGAAAGAAAATTATTTTGAAAAGTCGTTTCTAATTGATGCTCATCTCATCTCTCAGAATCAATCTTTCAGTCTTTGTTCTTTAATAAACAGTGATTCAGTCATTTACATGATTATACATTCTAACTTAGTCAATAAAGTATGCGAGAAACTGAAAATTCAATCTATATCATTGACAAAAGAGAAGCTAATAAGAGATTATGATGAAAAAATATCTAAGAAAGTCATCACTCATAAAATTCTATTCAATCTCATCATCAAAAGTCATAAAGAATTGACTGTATCAATGCTGATAGCTGATATTAATCATTATGAAGTCATATTAAATAAGCTCTGAATGAATAAAAATAAAATATTATTGAATATGCAAAATGACATCATTGTTTTTTCAAATCAATTGAATACTTCTATTTTAATTTTTTCGATTTCTCTCAATTCAAAGCACTCAAATTGATCGCGATCAACTTCATCTTCTTCAATCACTCAAACTAAAATCTTTATGATATTCAAACAACTTGTTCAAGAAGAGTCATTCTCGATTCAAAGCATAAACGCAACTTTGTTCAAAACATTGTTAAATCATTTAAAGAAGAACAAGATCGAAGTTTTTGCTCTATTCATGATAAACATCAATAGAAAAATCACGTACAATACTCAGTGCGATTTGAACGCTTTAAACATCTCTTCAATCAATGAAATGATTCAGAATTTGAAAGATATTAAAGCAAAGCTGTCATCAAAATATCATAAGTTTCTAGATGTTTTTGATCGAGCTCAATGTCAGAATCATGTTTAAATGATACAATCAATGAAGATCAGAATTGATAGTGCTTGATCTTTAGAAATAGCTATAACTGAATATTAAGAATACAGAAGAAGATTGATACAAAAGCTTTTATTTATGTAATGTTCAAAGACTGCGCTAGACTTGAAAGAAATGTGTTTGTGACATGAAAAGAATGTGATGTAAATGAACAAGATGTTGATGAAAGAAAAGAATGTTGAGAAAGAAAAAAGAGATTGAGTCATATCTGAGTCAAACCTGAATCAAATCTGACTAGCTCGCTGATTAGCTTTAATCATTATGCAGAGAACTCGCTAGCGTTCACTGCGAATTGATTAAAGCTTCAGTCTTGTTCAGTCTTATCAGTCTTGATATGCTTGTAACATTATCTTTTCTTTGAAAATTCATGTTTGCATGAATGTAGTTCATTTGCTCACTTTTGTTGATAGTTATTTCGATATTTAGCGCGATTTGTTTGAATATAGCTTATGAAATTCATTTAAAACTTTCTCTGAGTCATTGAATTTTTCTTTATCAACATAGTATCATTTATTGTTTCTATCTAGATCTGTTCATTTGACTTTGTACTGTATTCAATCTCAATAGCGTTTGAAGTTCAATATATCATTTATCTTTCAATGTTCATCATCTTTAATAGTGATTGATCTGAATGATTCTGAATGCTGTTCTGATAGAGAGTCTTCTGAATATGATTGCAGTAACTTTGAGCTGAACATTGAATGCAGATGCTTCATGCTGACTAATAAACGAAGATGATAAAAGATACTCACTTTGACAGTGATTTGATAAAGATTTAGCTGTTTGTCTTTCAAATCTTTGCAGAGTCTCATTGTCTTGATGTTTCTGAAAGATAGTCAAATTCAGTCATCTACTTTATAGATGATGTTTCATCTATGTTTATTGATCTGAACTTTGATGATTAGCTTCGTCTTTTTCAATTGTTGATGATCGAAGTTCAGTAATTCTTTCATTCAAATGACAATATCATTTGCTTTTTTAGCTTCAAGTCATTCATGAGTTGTTTCATAGTCAGTTGTATCTGAATCAAAACTCATTCAAGAATGAAATTCTTTATTGAAGTAGAAGAAAGTCATTGAAGTGATTGAGAAGATATTGAAATTGTCGCTGAATTTCATCATAAATATTCATTTGACTCAGTCGTTCTGCATGTAATTGCAATAGATTCTAAGTTCGCGTTCGACGTCTTGATTGACTCATTTCGATTGATCATCGATCTCAGAATGATAGACTGTGAATAAACTAGCTGTGATTCTCAATCGCTTGCAAAGACTTTTTCACATAGTCAATATGAATTGAGAGTCTTTGTTTGAAACAATGGAACTGAATAAATTATGCAGTTGATAGACGTTTCATAACATGATTCAAATCATTTCTTCAACTGAAATGTCATCATTTTTTCAATGACAGAGAACATAATGATGTTCTTTGATGAGATAACATATGATTATGCAAATGATGTTATAGCTTTCTGACAGAGATAGTTCAGTGATGAAATTCATAGTTATATCTTTTCAGCGTTTCTGTGAAATTGAGAGCGAATGATGAAGTTCATTGATGCTATTTCTAGAAGCTTTGCTTCGCTGACAAGCATGACAGTTTCAAATGTATCATCAAATAGTAGCTTGATGATCTGATCAATAGTAGAAACGCTGAACTAGATTGATGATTCATTTATTGTCGAAATGAAAGATTGAAGATTGATCATGCACTTCTTGTAGTAATTTCGTGTGCATGTTCTCAGAAACTCACAGTAAATCTTTTCTAAATAGAACTTCGTCAATGATTTCGCAGTTCTTCAGTTTAGTGATATGAAATTTGAACTTGTTTTCGTTCATAGCTTGTCTATATTCGCTGCAGAGCTCATCTGTTTGATTGATCATTCGTACTCGTTGATAGAGATTTGCTTTCAATTCAATAAATAGAATCTCAATTCTATCGAAAGTCAGAATAGTTTGAAAACAATCTTCAAGACGCTGAGCTGATTCAGAGACGTTTGCTAGAAACATTCTGATTAAAGCATCAATCTTAGTGTTCATTTTGCCTGATCTAAAAATGATCTGAAAGTTGAACTTTGAAAGAATGTTCAGATAGTTGACTTGTCGTTGACTCAACTGTTTATTTTTCATGAAGATCTTCAAAGTCTGATGATCAATGAACATCTGAATGAATAATTCAGTGCATTTCAGCTTGAGTCATCAATGTTCGAAGCATCGAATAATGATTAGCAATTTCTTGTCATAGATGTGATAATTGATTTCAGCGAGAATCATGCTTTTGCTGTAGAAGATCATCGAATGAAGAACTCTCTCGTCATTATACTGAGATAGTATTTCATCTTTTACATAGTTTAAAGCATCGATCTTCAGAATAGCTTGTCGTTTGAGATTGAAGTGACGAAGTACTGAGATTGAGCTGACTTGTTTCTTTAAATTGTCAAAGACTTGAACACAGATCTCGTTTCAAACAAAAGACGTGTTCTTTCTAGTCAGCTGAGTGAATGATTTGACTAGCTTCGAGAAGTTCTTAATGAAACAATGATAAAAGTTAACAAATCTCATGAAGCTCTGAATTTCTTTTAGATTGATTGAAGTGATTCAGCTGATTATGACTGTCACTTTGCTGAGATTCATACAAAGATCTAGTTCTGATACAATGACTTCTAGAAAGACAGTTTCTTTCACATTGAATTTGCACTTTCGAATATTCATCTGCAGTTCAGCTTCGCGTAGTTGACTCAATACTAGTTTGACGTGATTTCTATGTTTCTTTCTCATTTTGCTATAGATGAGAATGTCATCTAGATAGACTTGACAAAAGTCGTTCAGAAAGTTTCATAGAATGTCATTCATATATTGCTGAAAGAAGATCGATTCGTTAGTCAGTTCAAATAATAGCATCTTGTATTTATATGCTTCTAAAGCAGTGATAAAAGTGATGTAATTCTCACTATCAAAATGCATTTGAAGTTTGTTGAACGTTGATATGATGTTCAATCTAGTCAAATGCTTGCAACTCACTATTTTATCAATGATCTCGTTTATCAGCGATAGAGAATATTTATTTCTTTTGAAAATGACATTTAGCTTTCGATAGTTCACGCAGAATCGAAGATCTTCATTCGCTTTGAGAATGAATAGAACGAGAGAGAAATAGAAGATCTGACTAGAAGTGATGAATTTCTTCGACAGATTCTCGTTTAAGTACTCTTTTACTTTCAGAAGTTTGACAGAAGACATTCAATAGACTCGACAGTGAGAGAGTGTTAAATCATTGATGAGCTCAATTTTATGATCGTAGAAGCGATGAGAAGATAGTTTATTCAATTGAGCTCGATCAAAAACATCTAGAAACTCATGATATTTTGATGACAGCTTTGCTTTAATATCTTTCAAATTCTGAGTCATTTCATTGATTGAAGAGACGTTTAGAGCGTTCAAATCGCACTGAGTATTGTACGCGATTTTTCTATTGATGTTCATTATGAATAGAGCAAAGATCTTGATCTTGTCTCTCTTTGAATGATTCAACAGTGTCTTGAACGAAGCTGCGTTTATGCTTTGAATCAAGAATGACTCTTTTCGAACGAGTCATTTGAGCATCATAAAGATTTTAGTCTGAGTGATTGAAGAAGACGAAGTTGATCGCGATCAATTTGAGTGCTTTGAATTGAGAGAAATTAAAAAAATCGAAATAGAAGTATTCAATTGATTCGAAAAAACAATGATGTCGTTTCACATATTCAATAATATTTCGTTTTTGTTCATTCAGAGCTTACTCAATATGACTTCATGATGATCGATATCAGCTATCAGCATTGATACAGTCAATTTCTTATGACTTTCGATGATGAGATTGAGTAGAATTTTATGAGTGATGATCTTCTTAAATATCTTTTCATCATAATCTCTTATTAGCTTCTCTTTTGTCAGTGATATAGGTTGAATTCTCAGTTTCTTGCATACTTTATCGACTAGATTAGAATGTATGATCGTGTAGATGACTGAATCACTGTCTATTAGAAAATGAAGACTGAAAGATCGATTCTGAGAGATGAGATGAGTGTCAATTAGAAACGACTTTTCAAAGTAATTTTCTTTCGATAGAATTTCGTCTAGTTTGCACAAAGATATAATCTCTATTTCTTCAATGACTTTTGAAGAGATGACTAGTTTTTTGAATCGAAATTCGAATCAAAATCGAAGCGATCATATTCATTGTTCACTGCATTGATTCTAGTAGATCGATCGAGACACTCTTTAGAGCTATGACCTGATTTATGACATATGAAACAGCTTTTGACTAGAATGTCTGCTTCTTTGACGCTAGTTAAAATCGCGCCGCGCGACTTTAGCTGATCAGACTTCGAGTGATCGACTAACTGAGTGACAACAGTCGCTCTATGAAAGATAGTCTTAGAAAGATCGTCGACGCGTTTGATCTTGTCTTTGATCTCTCGAATGACTCGCTGATCATTATTTAAATGAATCAGATAGAAACGAATTTCTTTTAGAAAATTAGATTGAACTAGTTGATCTACTCAAACGAATCGAAGACGAGAATGTATTTTATCTTTCAGATCAGCGATCAGTTGCTTCTCGTGATAGTCTAGATAGAAAGATAGACGTTGAAACTGAGTATAAAATTCACTGAATTTCTTGAATTCTTGAACCAAGTTGTAGTATTCTTTATGAAAGTTGACTTTCTTATTCGAATCATCGAACAACTGAGCTAGCTCTTTCAAAAAATCGTCGACAATTCTATAGAGGTTGACACAGTCACGTTCGCGTCTAGCTTGAATGATCTCAGCTGCGTCATCGAATAATCTAGAATGTACATAGCTCAATTTGACTCGTTCATTAGAAAAGAGATCGACGTTGATCTCTAGTTTATTCTGAATTTTTTCGTATCAGTTCTCTCAAGTAGAGTTCTTTTCATCAGTAAACAGCGAAGAATCAGATATTTTTTGAGATCTAGAACGCTCAGAGTAGATGAAATCAGAAGAAGTGTTTTCTTTAGCTTGAAGTCTAGTCTTCAACTCTTTGATTTCGTCTTCTTGTTGTTTATCTAACTTGTAGAGTTGATCTGTTTCTTCATCAAGAACTAGACTTCGAGTCTTTCAGATTTCGTAGAACACGAAAGATATTATCATTTCAGCGAATGATTCATCATCTTCGTGAATAAATAATGCAGCACTTGATGATTTCGTTCATGATATTGATGAATCAGCATCAGAGATTTGAGAGAAACGATTTCGAAATTCTTCGAAACGCTATTCAGTAGACGAATGACTAGACATGATGAGATTTGTTTGAAAAAAGAGTTGAACGAATGACGATGCTCGACGATTGAGAAAGAAAAACGTATAGAATGATGTTTAATCTTTAACAAAGAAGATGAAATTTGTATGTTTGTTGATTTGATTGATTCTCTAGCAAACAACGAAGATTCTTTATTGTTGAATCTATCAATCGATTTGATTCTTGAGCAATTCACGAAGATTCTTTATCGTGATTCTCGCAATCGAATGAACTTTGTGTACTTAATGAGCGATAAGTAGTCTAGCAATTCAAACAGTCTCGTCGTTGATTCTATTCAACTCTCTAGTGTTGTTCTATCTTTCGATTATCGTCGATCATCAGATAAATAAATTTCTTTAGACTCGTTCTGTCTAGATGAGTATGTTAAATGAGTAATAAGATCAGTATCGTATGATTAATGAATTCTTAATATAATGTCAGAATCATGTCTAAATGATACAATCAATGAAGGTCAGAGTTGATAGTGCTTGATCTTTAGAAATAGCTATAACTGAATATTAAGAATACAGAAGAAGAGTGATACAAAAGCTTTTATTTATGTAATGTTCAGAGACTGCGCTAGACTCGAAAGAAATGTGTTTGTGACATGAAAAGAATGTGATGTAGATGAACAAGATGTTGATGAAAGAAAAGAGTGTTGAAAAAGAAAAAGAGTGTTGAGTCATATTTGAGTCAAATCTGAGTCAGATCTCGACTAGATCGTTGACTAGCTCTAATTAATACGCAGTGAACTCGCTAGCGTTCACTGTGAATTGATTAGAGCTTCAGTCTTGATACACTCGTAACAATAAATGCTAAGAAAGAAAAGTATCTACAGAAAAAAACTCAATTCTTATATGTATGTTTCTCAGCTCTGTGCTAGACTTGATTGAGTTGACATCTTACACATATGATGCAGAGTCTCAATGACATCATCTTTAGCTTGAATGCTCACTAGACTCGATTAGAATGAAATCAAGATGAAGACTAGAAAGAATAAATGAAGACTAGAATCATAATCTTACTCTTCTTCTTTGACTATTCATGTTCGCATGAATGTTATTTCTTAGTGCGCTTTTCTTGAATATTTAATATGAAAGTCATCAATCACTTCTTGAGCGTTCATAAATTTGTCATCGTCAGCGTTATATCAGTTGAGATCGTTGTCATAGCTCTTTCATTTAACTTGATATTGAAGTCATCTTCGATATCATCAAGAGTTCAATATATCGTTGATCTTTCATTCATTCTCATCGTTTATCACTATTGATTTCGAAGATTCATTCTTCTGATCAGACAGAAAGTCAACAACGACAGAACAAAAAAGCTCTGAATGAAATACATCATGTATATACATAATGTCTGATAGTTTCAATTTATAAAAGAAGTCAACAGAATCTGTGATCTTGAATGAATTGAGCATCTTGTCATCTAGCTTTTTGAAGAATCTCGCTGTAACAATGTTTCTTTCGTTCAGAAACATCTTTGATTTAATCTTGTAATTGATCTTCTTTCTATGCTTGTTAACTTGTTTCATCATTCGTTCTCATGTTTTGATCAGAGCTTCGCGAGCGAAGATTAACATCTTGTTCATGTGATTGAATATATTTTCAACTCTGATGATCTGCAAGCGTTCGCGAGTGCTTTCATACTCGATGATGTCAGAATCAAAGCTCATATGAGAATGAAAGCTTTTATTCATGAAGAAGAGAATCAAGAAGATGACTGAAAACAAGATGTTATTGTTGATAAACTCAATTATGAGTAATCACTTGAATCAGTCATTCTGCATGTATAAACAGAAGAAACGAAGATATCTTTTGACATTCTGATTGACTCGTTCGCTTTGATAAATCATGAGTTCAATATACTCACTGAATTAACATCTCAGCTGTTTTTTCGACTGTGATATCTTTATCATCAATGATGTAAGAAATATAATGTCTTTCTTTTGATAATTTGCAGATGACAGTCAGAATAGCGTTGTAGTCATACAAATCAGATAAATCAATAATGAAGTTCATAACTATGTCTTGTCATCACTGTTCAAGTATGAGTAAAGAATGTAGTAGTTCATTTAATTTATTTCTAAATGTCTTTGAGCGTTGACAAATATAACAGTTTTGAATATAATGATTTACTGTCTTTCACATGAAAGATCAATAGTAGTTTTGTTTTATGATCTTCACAGTTCTAAGAATGTCAGAGTGATTTATTGAGAATTGATCGTGCATCTCACGAATCAGATTCATTTGTAGAAGCTCGTTGAATGAGACTCATAGCTGACTATCATAGTACAAGATTTCATTCTGAGTTCAACAATTCTTCAATTTAATATCTTCATATTGTGTCTCATCTCTTGCTATTGCTTCGCGAAGTAGCATACAATTCTCATCGATTTCATTAATCTTAAGAATCTGTTTATAGATTGATTCATTGATATTCTTCTTTAGATCAGCAATTTTTATTCAATTCAACGTCAAAATAATGATTCTTTGATAGCAAATGCACTCATTCTTAAGACTTCTGAGCAAAACATTGACTTGATAAGTTAATGCATTGATCTTGATGTTCTGTTTATCAAATCAATACATTATCTTGAAGTTGAAATCAACGAGCTTTTGTACTCAGCGCATCTGTCATCTGCTAAACTCTTTATCTTTCATCAATGAAATGAGTGTTTAATGATCGATAAACATCTTGATAGAAATGTCAGTCAGTTTCAATTTGAATCATCAATGCTCAAATGCTTAAATGATGATCAGCAGCTCTTTATCATATATTTCGTAGTTGCATTCAGCAGAAGACATGTTTTTGCTATAGAAAGTAATTGAATGTAGAATTTCTTCATCATCATATTGAGACAGAACTTCGTCGTTTACATAGTTGAATGAATCAGTTTTCAGAATGATTTCACAAGTCTGATCAAAGTGACGAAGTATTGAAGTCTCAGTCATACATTTCTTCATATGATTGAATGTCATCTGACAAATCTCATTTCATTTAAATATGATCTTCTTTTAAGTAAGTTGAATCATGAAATGAACAATCTTCGAAAAGTTCTTGATAAAGCGTTGATAAAAGTTGCAGAAGTCAATGAAAAACTGTATTTGAGTGAGATTATTGAGTGTAAATCATTTCATGATGACTTGTATCTTTCAAGAGTTCATCTTCAATTCTTTAATGAATATTAATAGTTCTAGAAAGATGATTTTCTGCATATGAAACTTGCATTTGTTTATGTTTATCTGTAGATTGATCTCTTGTAGTCGATGCAAAATCAATCATACATGTTTTTTGTGTTTCTTTAAGATTTTGCTGTAGATGATAATGTCATCTAAAATAAATCTGACAAAACTGATGTAAATATTTGAACAACACATCGTTCATATAATGTTGATAGAACGTCAATTCGTTTGTTAATTCAAAGAGCATTACATAATATTTGTATAAATTGAAGAAGATAATAAACGTAGTCAAATCTTCGTTATCTGAATGCATATGTAGTTTATTGAACGCGACAATGATGTTTAATCAAGTCAAGTATTTGCTTTCTTGTATACGAGCGAAAGTCTCATCTATCAATGACAAAGAATAATGATTTCGTTTGATCAAAGCATTGAGCTTTCTGTAATCAACGCAGAAATGCAGACTTTCGTCTTTCTTTTCAATGAACAAGATGAGCGAGATGTATGATGCGAAGCTAAAGAAAATGAATTCTTTGTTTAGATGATCAATCAGATATTTCTTTATCTTCTGAAGTTTGTGATCAAACATTTGATAAAGTCTGCTTCTAGAGAGTGTTTCTTCATCGATCAACTCAATTTTGTGATTGTAGAAATGATAAGATGATAGCTGATCAATCATAGCTCGATTAAACATGTCTAGATAGTCATGATACTTGAAAAGAAGTTTAACTTTGATCTTCTCAAGAATCTCGACGTGTGAGAGCTCATGCAGATTCACTTCTTCAGACTTATTTTCAACTGTAGTTATGAGTTGATCAATTTTCAAGATGATAACAGCAAAGATCTTCACATCTGATCATTTGACTAACATTCTATAAGTTGCAGCTTTGATCATGACAATGTTCAATGAATCTGACGTTGATTTAGAAATTTTGACGTTAGTTAAAGTCGCATCACGCGATTTTAACTGTTCAATTAGTTTAACTGACTTCTCATTAAACTGATTGAAAGAGAATGATTTCAGACTAAGTTGAGATGTAGTGAAAGATTTCTTCAATATATGAGTAGAAGTCAAACTCTTCTGTTTCGTGATTGTCTTGTTACTTGAGAATAGAACAATCAATTTCTGACTAGAAGTGAAATTTAAAAATTAAAGAGAATCGATTTGCATATCTATCACTAGATTGATTTTGTTCATTCATGTTTTTTCAAGAATCATTTGATGTTGATTTAATTGAATGATCAACATAGAAGCAATGTCAATCATATGATCTTGAACAGTCAGATTCAAATAAATGACATAAGTAATGAGTTTTTTTGCATAATAATCATTGAATTCTCGAATTGACTTTGCTTTAATCAAAGTCAAAGACTTGATTTGCAATTGATCATAAACAATCTGCGCGATCACTTCATTAATGAACGAATATTCAGCAGCTTCAATGTCAATCAATGACTTCAATGAGTAATTAATTTCATTGCTAGAAAGTACATATTTAATAATCAAAGATTCAGAAGCAAAAGAATCATCTGACATGCTCATCATTAAAGAAATTAACACATCTTTTATCACGTCTTTGATGAAAGTCACTAGTTTTTTGTCTTACTATTCTTGAAAGAAAACATTTTCTCATTCTTTTTATCTTTTGAAATGACGATTTCATGTAGATGAGAAGTAAAAGCTCAAGAAGTTGAGATATCAATCTTATTCTGAGAACAATTCTTGAACAAGTGATTTGAAGTTTTGCAAATGTAACAGATGATTGATGATCTTGCTGATTTAAAGATAGAAAAGATAGTTGACTTAACATAATTGATTATTGAAGTCATCATCAATAAGAGAGTAGTGCATTTGTCAGATACAACAGTGACTTTGATGATGACAGTGTGACGTTCGCTGCGTAACTGATAGTTGACTCGCTGTTTATTATTCACATCTTGAAGAAATTTCTTTAGACGAAGAAGCGAAGTAAAATTCTCTGAACAGATTGATAGAGCGTTTTGCAAGCAATTGTTGATTTTATTCTGAAGATCATTCATCAGAGTGCAATCATCATAATTGAGATAGCTGAATAACTTCATAAAGTTGAAGTAGAAGACATTGAAAGACTTGTCTGCTTATCTCAGAGCATTGTATTTGCGTCGAGACTTTCAATTCTTATTCAGTTCATTGTATATTTCTTTCAAATGATTGAATAGCTTGTAGATCAAAGTGAATGAATTTGAAGAATCAAAACAACATCAAGCGAAGATATGCTTTGCAGCGTCATCTTCTAATTTAAACATCATGTAAATAATACAGATGATCTCATCATTGAATTAATCAACATTAATAATCAGCTTGTCATTCATCTTGTTTCTTCAATCTTCTTAACTTGATTCATCTTCATCAGTGAATATAAATGAGTTCAAAAATTTGTAAAATCAATGATGTTTATTTTTGAATGAGATGAACTTAGTAAACGTTTCTCGTCAAGTATGATTCTTGATAGAAGCATGCAACTCAATATCTTGTTGAGATAAATGATTCATAATAGATCGAGACTCAATAGACTGTTGAAATCGAGATTGATCAGCTGAATGCTGTTTCTCTTTGAGTTTCAACATTGTCTTTCATAGTCGAGTGTTAATCTCTTCTAGAATGTTCATTGTCATGCAATTGATCTCTAGCTGTTTCAGTCTTTAAGTATGTTCAACTTGTAGAATGATTCAGTGCTTGTTGCATTTCAAAGTCATGTTTCGTTGATCTTTTAATTCATTTAACATCTTGATGATCTTGTTTGACTGATCAAGAACTCATTGACGTAGTTGTTCTTCAATCTTAATGTTTCATGAGATCTTGATGTTCTTAGCTTCAGTTGAGACATCAAAAGATAGTAAAGAAACTCGTTTATTTGCAGTACTTCTAAGCAAGTGAACTGTTCATGACTCGACTGACTCGTTGTCGCGTATCATGATGAGAAGATAAAGATAGATAGATTGTGAATTGATGATTTTGATAAATTTGAGTAAATTTAATGAAAGTAATTCGAAGAATTTCTTACGAATTTTCTGAATAAACGAAGTAAATTATTTCATATCATCTACACATTGATAGCAGAGTAGTTGATTAGCATTTATCTACTGTTAAAGATCGATATAAAGCGAGTCATATGAGTGTCATTTAACTAATAAATAAATGCTAAGAAAGAAAAGTATCTACAGAAAAAAACTCAATTCTTATATGTGTGTTTCTCAGCTCTGTGCTAAACTCGATTGAGTTGATGTCTTACACATATGATGAAGAGTTTCAATGACATCACTTTTAGCTTAAATGCTCACTAGACTTGATTAGAATAAAATCAAGATGAAGACTAGAAAGAGTAAATGAAGACTAAAATCATAACACAAAGCTACTGCAATCATATTCAGAAAATTCTTTATCAGAACAGCATTTAGAATCACTCAGATCAATCACTATTAAAGATGATGAACATTGAAAGATAGATGATATATTGAACTTCAGATGTTATCAAGATCGAATACAGTACAAAGTCAAATGAACAGATCTAAATAAAGATAATGAATGATATTATGTTGATAAAGAGAAATTCAATGATTCAAAGAAAGTTTTGAATGAATTTCATAAGTTATATTCAAACAAATCGCGCTAAATATTGAAATAACTATCAACAAAAGCGAGCAAATGAACTACATTCATGCAAACATGAATTTTCGAAGAAAGAAGTAATGTTACAAACGTATCAAGACTGATAAGACTGAACAAGACTGAAGCTTTAATTAATTCGCAGTGAACGCTAGCGAGTTCTCTGCGTAATGATTAAAGCTAATCAGTGAGCTAGTCAGATTTGACTCAGATTTGACTCAAATATGACTCAACTTCTTTTTTCTTTCTCAACACTCTTTTCTTTCATCAACATCTTGTTCATCTACATCACATTCTTTTCATGTCACAAATACATTTCTTTCAAGTCTAGCGCAGTCTCTGAACATTATATAAATAGAAGCTTTTGTATCAATCTTCTTCTGTATTCTTAATATTCAGTTATAGCTATTTCTAAAGATCAAGCACTATCAATTCTGATCTTCATTGATTGTATCATTTAAACATGATTCTGACAGAAATGAAGATTCACATGAATATTGACATCGAGATGAACGTGATTAGTCAACGTTTCATTGTCAAGCAAAGTATGTCATTGCTGAACGTTGATCTTTCAAGATTTATTTGAATGAATGATCAGAGTGTCTATTGCTATGACATCTATGAGATGTGTTATTGACTTATAGACAGCTGAAACATAGAAAAGAAAGATATAAGTATCTTCTATGCTATCAACAAGAAAGAATCTTTCTTGATCTTAAGCATGTCGAGTATGCAATTCAAGCGTATTCAAATAAACATGATTGCAAGAACATGACATTTTGACGTGAATGAGCACGCATTTGAGTTGTTCTTCACACAAGCATTTGCGAAAGCTTTACAAGATGAGTCTATTGTGTATGCTCTTGTCACGATCAACGTTGTCAAAGAGTCGATCATTGAACATCAAGTGAAAGCAATAAATAACGTGATGAGTTGTATCACAAATGTGCTCAAAACGCAAACTTTACTCATCAAATTGAAAGAATACAAAAATGTATTCTTAACAGAAAATGTTGACAAATTGCTCTTGCATGAAAATCACGATCATGCAATCGAAATCACTGCAGAGTCATCATATGAATCGTTGTATAATTTGTTGAACACAGAGTTAGCGACTTTGAAACAGTATTTAAATGATGTCTTAGTGAAAGAATGAATTAAACACTTCGTCAGCTCAACTGATGCGTTTATTCTATTTATTCTCAAAAAGAATGATAGTCTTCATTTATGCATGAACTATTGAGATCTGAATAAAATTACTGTCAAGAATCATCACTCACTGTCTTTAATTAGTGAAACTCTAAACAGACTCAATCAAGTCAAGCAGTTCACTAAATTGAATCTGAAGAATGTGTATCATCATCTCAGAATTCAATGTGAAGATGAGTGAAAAACGACGTTTTGTACTCGTTATGATCACTTTGAATATATGATCATGTCGTTTAATTTGATCAATGCATCTGTTATCTTTCAGACTTATATTAATAAGATCTTGACAGAGCTTTTAAACAACTTTTGTATTATTTATCTGAATGACATTCTAATCTTCTTCATAGAGAAGACTGATTACGTAAATCACATGAAGCAAATCTTGAAGAAACTAAGAAAGTTCAAGCTATATGCTAGCTTGAAGAAATGTGCATTCTTCATCACTAAAGTGAACTTTCTAAAATTTGTCATATTCACAAAGAGCATTTTGATGAATCTAAGTAGAATAGACATCATCAAAACATGATTCAGATCAAAAATGTATTGAAAAATACAAGTTTTTCTGAGATTTATCAATTTCTATCGACGTTTTATACATCACTACTCTCAAATAGCAGAGTTTTTAACAGAATTGCTGAGAGATAGTGTAAAAGATGTAAAAATGAGCTCATTCATATGATCGAATGAAGCGAAACAAGCATTTAATCAGCTTCACGACGTCTTTATTAGAACGTCTATATTGAGACACTTTGATTCAGAGCAATATATATGCATCGAGATCAACGTGTTTGATTATGCAGTTGCGAGTATCTTGTCTCAGTCAGATGACAAAGATCAGTGACATTCAATTGCATTCTGATTCAAAATGATGATAAACGTTGAAAGAAATTATGAGACGCATGATCAGAAGCTTTTAGTCATAGTAGCGATGTTTAAACACTGATGACACTATGTAAAAGACAATTATCATACTGTTGAAGTTCTGACTGATCATAATAATTTGAAGAGTTTTATGAATGTTCAAAAGCTAAACGAAAGACAAGTCAAATGAATCATGAGATTGTTGATCTGCAACTTTGAAATAATGCATAAATCAGAAAAGACAAACTCAATTTATGAATCATCAAGATGATCTGACTATAAGAATGAGAATATTTCTGCAAATTGTTTATTGTTCACTTTGCAGCGAAAGCTGACTAGAATAGAAAGCTTAAATAGCTCTATATTCATATCGATCAGAAAACTATACTGTATACAAATGATTAACGAAATCGAGAAGACGTTCGTTCACAGTATAAGTATGAACAGATATTTAGCAGAACATGTTGAGAGCAAACTGCAAGATGAAACTCACTAATGAACATGAGTGATTAACGATGTCGAGAAGATGTTTGTTCACAGTGTTAGTGAATGAAGATATTCAGCGAAACATGTTGAAAGCTGTTACGATTCTAGCCTTCATTTATTCTTTTTAATCTTCGTCTTGATTTCATTCTAATCGAGTCTAGTGAGCATTCAAGCTAAAAATGATGTCATTGAAACTCTGCATCATATGTGTAAGACATCAACTCAATCAAGTCTAGCACAGAGCTGAGAAACATACATATAAGAATCAAGTTCTTTTCTATAGATACTTTTCTTTCTTAGCATTTATCTATTAGTTAAATGACACTCATATGACTCGCTTTATGTCGATCTTTAACAGTAGATAAATGCTAATCAACTACTCTGTTATCAATGTGTAGATGATACGAAATAATCTACTTCGTTCATTCAAAAATTCGCAAGAAATTCTTTGAATTTGTATCACTTTTTATTCGCAAGAGATTCTTCAAATATTGTATTCATTTGTTTATCAGAAAATTCACAAGAACTTCTTTGAATTACATTTATCAAATTTATCACAATCTATCTATCTTTATTTTCAATTTCTCATCATGACACGTGACTTCAAATCAGTCGAATCTCGAACGACTCATCTGCTTAAAAGCATTACAAATAAACGAGTTTTTCTTCTTTCTTTCAATGTCTCAGCTGAATCTCAAAATGTTGCAATCTCATGAAACATCAAGATTGAAGAACAACTACGTCAGTGAACTCTTGATCAGTTGAACGAGATCATCAAGATGTTAGATGAGCTAAAAGATCAACAAAACATGACTTTGAAATGCAATGAGTACTGAATTGTTCTACAAGTTGAACATATTCAGAGATTGAAACAGCTAAAGATCAATTGCATGACAATGAACACTTTAAAAGAGATTAACATTCGACTATGAAAGACAATGTTGAAACTCAAAGAGAAACAACGTTCAGCTGATCAATCTTGATCTCAACAGTCTATTGAGTCTTGATCTACTATGAATCATTTATCTCAACAAAATATTGAGTTGCATGCTTCTATCAAGAATCATACTTGACGAGAGATGTTTATTAAGTTCATCTCATTCAAAAATAAACATCATTGATTCTACAAATTTTTGAACTCATTTATATTCACTGATGAAGATGAATCAAGTTAAGAAGATTGAAGAAACAAAATGAATGACAAGCTGATTATTAATGTTGATTAATTCAATGATGAAATCATCTGTATTATTTACATGATGTTTAGATTAGAAGATGACGCTGCAAAGCATATCTTCGCTTGATGTTGTTTTGATTCTTCAAATTCATTCATCTCAATCTACAAGCTATTCAATCATTTGAAAGAAATATATGATGAACTGAATAAGAATCAAAAGTCTCGACGCGAATACAACACTCTGAAACAAGCAGACAAGTCTTTCAATGTCTTCTACTTCAACTTTATGAAGCTATTCAGCTATCTCGATTATGATGATTGCACTCTGATGAACGATCTTCAGAATAAAATCAACAATCGCTTGCAGAACGCTTTATCAATTTGTTCAGAGAACTTTACTTCGCTTTCTCATCTAAAGAAATTTCTTCAAGATGTGAATAATAAACAGCGAGTCAACTATCAGTTACACAGCGAACGTCACACTGTCATCATCAAAGTCACTGTCATATCTGACAAATGTGCTACTTCATTATCAATGATGACTTTGATAATTGATTATGTTAAGTCTATCATCTTTTCTGTCTCTGAGTCTGATTGAGCGAAATCATCTATTATCTGCTACATCTGTAAGATCTCAAGTTACTTGTTCAAGAATTATTCTCAGAACAAGATTAATATTTTAACTTCTTAAGCTTTCACTCTTCGTCTACATGAAATCATCATTTCGAAGAATAAAGAGAATGAGAAAATGTCTTCTTTTGAGAATAGCGAGACAAAAAATTAGTGACTTTCATCAAAGATGCAATGAAAGATGTGTTAATTTCTTCAATGATGAGCATGTTAAATGAATTTTTTGTTTCTGAATCTTTGATTATCGAATGTGTACTTTCTAGCAATGAAATTGATTACTTATTGAAGTCATTGATTGACATTGAAGCTGCTGACTATTCATTCATTGATAAAGTGATTACGTAGATTGTTTATGATCAGTTGCAAATTGAGTCTTTGACTTTGATCAAAGCAAAGTCAATACAAGAATTCAATGATCATTATGCAAAAAAACTTATTACTCATGTCATTTATTCAAATCTGACAGTTCAAGATCATATGATTGACATTGCTTCTATGTTAATCACTCGATTAAATCAACATCAAATGATTCTTGAAAAAACATGAATGAACAAAATTGACTCAGTAATTGATATGCAAATCGATTTTCTTCGATTTTCGAATTTCAACTCTACTAGTCAGAAGTTGATTGTTTTATCATTAAGTAATAAAACAATCACAAAACAGAAGAGCTTAATCTTTACTTACATATTAAAAAGATCTTTCACTTTCGTTACATCTTAACTCAGTCAGAAATTATTCTTTTTCAGTCAGTTCAATGAGAAGTCAGTTAAACTAATCAAACAGTTTGTCAGAACTCAGATCTATGAGAGTCAAAGCTCTTCAGAAAATAGAGAACAGACATGAAAATCAATTTCTTAGATGAGATTCTGAGTCTATGAGAATTTCTATCGTCGATTCTCAGAGTCTCTGAATCTATCAAGAGTTCAAGCTCATTACAATCTTTGATGTTTCATCAATGATAAGAATTCAAGTCACATACAATCTTTGAAAGATCTTGCATGAGTTGCATATAATCTCACTTGTCTCATCAACAATGCTTGAACTTAGTCTTCTGAATATATAGAGAAGAGTTTGCTTCTGTATTTCATAATCTAGTGTTAACTTTCTATATGAATAAATATTATTAATCTACTATCAAATTTGATCGTATTATCTACGCGCATATTCTTTAGTGTGACTGCACATTTCTCAAGCTACTCACAATTTTAACACTTTACTCTATTGCAGAGATGATAGTTCATATGATCAAAAAAAAATTATTGACTTGAACAGCAATTCTTCGAATATGACATTCAATCTTCATAATGAATCTCAATTTCTTTTCATTCTTGAGACTTCTGCGTCTCTGACTCAAGCGATCATCATCACTGACATTGTAGATGTACTCTTCGAGCATCATGATCAAGATACGACTCTTCTTGATGTTGTGATCTCACTTTTCAAAAGCAATATTCGCATGTCTTTTGAAAGCATTGCTTCGTCTACTCTCGTTGTCTTTACAGAGCTTGCACTCACTTTGCTTGATCAAATCTCTTACAACAATAGAAGAGAGTTTCAATTGAACTTGATGAAGAGTCTTGTGCAGCGTTAAACAATCATCATCAATATCATGATTTCATTGACTTGATCATCTTCTGATTTTGCAAGCGTTAGTTTGAAGAATCTATTAGAGACTCGTCATCGTGCAGCATTGAACGAAGACATCAGAAGCATTCGCGTTGATGTAGAAAGAAAAGAGAGACAGCGCATGCTGCTTCAGACAAGAATGAAAGTCGTTGAGCATGAATTCTCGTTCATCATTCTCAATGAAATTCAAAGCATTATCGACAACGTGAAGATCTTGCAGAGACAACAGAATTATTTAAAAATGTGCGCTTGATGCAAGATGTTATTCATTAAAAATGTCATTTTGCTAAAAGATCTAAATCAAGCATTTTGCACATTGAACTCTGATTACTTTTTAACACAATGAAGTCGTGCATCTGATCATCTTGAATCGAAGTTTCGCAAAAGAATCATTGCTAAAGTCATAAAGAATTCTTTCGTTGATGATGACTTCTTTAAAAAGAGAATGATCATCTCTAAGATCATTTCTTCGAATAAGTTCTCAAAAGAGAAGAAGTTTAAATTCATCATCAATGAGAATCTGAAGTTGTTTCTCAGAAAACTAAAGTTGAACTTCATCAAGATGAACTACATCAAAGACGACGACAAGCTTGATTATGTTACAAAATATGTAAAGATCATGATGATGCACTATCTTCAACAGATCAAGAAGACTGTCAAGAAGAAAGATTGTAAAATCACATGAGCGAAGTTTCTTGAAACTCTTCAGCAATGCTTGCTCAACACGAAGTCACTTCAGAATTGAATGAATAATCTATGAAATGTCATTATAAAAAGAAGTGATCAAACATGCATGTTCTTTTTTCTGAAATTCAACAAGACACATTTTTAAAATCATGTCGAGATCATGAAGTTTGAAAAAGTGCTATTGTTCAGATTTCTGAGTGAGCTACTCTCTTCAAACAAGATCAAGTTAACTGTATTAACTTTCGCTCAACGAAGCAAGATGTTCTGTCGAGAATTGATGAAGTACATTGACACGCAGCATGCTTTGAATTATGCTCAGCAGAGTTGACAGTTGAAAACGAACTTGTCTCTCAAGAATTGATCACACAAGAAGAGTTTGCAAAGTTTCTTGCAGAGAATTAATAATCGAGAAAAAGAAGAATACTTTGATGATCAACAAGAGCAACGAGAATCAGAACTGAGAGAAACAGTCTTTCAAAAGAAAAAATATTGCAGAGTCAGTGAGAAAGCGTGCGTCAGATGTGAATCTAGAGATCACGCAGAGTTGAATTGTTCAAACTCATGATTTATCTTCTCAAGAGCTTTCTTCTCGAGAGCTTTTTCTGCTTTTAACAACATTCTCATTATCAACGTCTTGAAAAAAGACTTAGCTCGATAGATTTCTTTCATTTATCAATCGCTCAAGAAAAGAAAGCAATTGAAGAGTATGAAGCTCAGTAAATCAACTCGATCAGTCAACTGTCTGTTAAATTGAATGCGTTGACAATGTCAAAGAACTTGAACTCAGTCACAACATCATTCATTCTCGTAGTCAAGATCAAGTCAGAATGTCTTGATCTTCTTGAAACTTAAGTCATGATGAACATTGAATGTATGTTAAATGTGATTTGTCACAGTCTTGTGAAACGTTTAAATAAGATCGAGAATATTCATTCTTGAAAGTTCACAAGAATTTTCTTCAATGATAAATCAATGCAATTACATGAAACAATACTGCTTGATCTGAACATTCAGAACTTCAATGAAAGTAATTTATGCATCTTGAAGATCTTTATCATTGCTGAATATGCTTCAAAGAATCTCATGTTAAATCTTTCATTCTTTGAAAAGCATAATCTCATTCATGAGTTTGTTCATTGATGCTTATGCTGAAGAATCTTGTGTGCTCAGAATGAAAGAAAGAAACTATTTCATTGAAGAACAGTTTCAGAATCATCTTACGTGATGTTCAGTGAAGCAAGACTTGCGTCAAGTCTTTTTGCATGCAATATTCATCAATCTAACTTCATAAGAAAAATCATTCTCAAGTCTTCTTGTCAACATAATCATCAGAAGAAACGAGAAGTTTCAAGCGCTTGATTAACTCAGAATCTTGAGCAACAAAACATCACAATACACATTTGATCACTTCTAGATGCTTTGTACGATTCTTTGAGTTTCTCAGTGACAGAAGAAAACTCTCGACTCATACAGATCGAGAATACGATAGTCGATCAATTCTTAAATGTTTTAAAAGAATTTACGAATTTTGCGAATCTCTTCACTCAAAAAGTCAAAGTTCTTTCGACTCACGAGTCTCATGATCATGCTATTTGCATTGAGAAGAATCATATCATTCTTTGAGACTCTTTGTACAATCTTTTTGCAATCAAACTCATTGTACAAAAGATGTATATTGAGAAACAGCTTTGAACAGACATGATATAATACTTCATTTCTTCAACTGAGATGCTCATGCTTTTTACATCTAAAAAAGATGAAACGCTGCGATCATGCATTGATTATTGAGAGCTCAACGTAATCATTCTCAAGAATAGATGTTCTCTTTTGCTGATCAATGAAGTTCTTGATCATCTTGCAGATGTCAAGTGATTTATCAAGCTTGACATCAAGAATGCGTTCAACAAACTTTGCATACAAGAAGAAGATGAATGAAAAATGACATTTTGTACAAGATTTGATTTATACAAGTATCTCGTGATGCTTTTTGATCTCATCAATGTATCGACTTTCTTTCAGATTTATATGAATCAGACTCTGTTCAAATTTCTTGACATCATCTGTCTCACCTATCTGAATGACATTCTGATATTCAGCAAAACTTGCAAGAAACATGTTCATCACATATGACAAATTCTTGACAAACTGCAGATTCTAAAGCTTTACATCAAGCTCTTCAAATGCAAATTCTTCAAGAAAGAGTTATTCTTTCTAAAATATAAAGTAGAAAAAAGAGAAATTTCAATGAAGAAGAATCAAGTGCAAATCATTCAAGATTGATCACAATCAAAAATGATGAAAGAGATTTAAATGTTTCTTGACTTTGTCAACTTCTATCATTGATTCATAAAGAATTATTCAAGAATAGCATAATTCTTGATTGATCATCTTAAAACAAGTCTCTTTTCTAACGCAAAGAAAAGATGAATTCTCAAAGAACAGATGAAGCGAATTAAACTCATTGACAGTGCTTGAAATGCTTTTCAGAAGTTGAAAGTCATCTTTGCTTAAAATGTTGTTCTTCAACACTTCAATTCTGCGAAAGTCATAAGATTGAAAACAAACGTCTCTGAATTCGCAAAAAGAGTGATGATGTTTCAATAAACAGATATCACACTCAAGAATTTACACTGACATTCAATAGTCATCTGATCGAGAAAGTGACAATTGATTGAATGAAACTATGATGCACATGATCAGAAAATGCTGATGATCGTCGAAAGCATGAATCATTGAAGACATTATTTAAAAGAGACTTGACATGAAATAAAGATAATCAACGATCATGCAAATCTTCAACACTTCATGACAACAATCAAGCTCTTTTGCAAACAGATAAAGTGAATCAACAGATTTACTGTGTACAACTTCAAGATCTTTTATCAAAAGAGAGCGAGCAATTCTGTCAATGACTCATCAAGAAGACTCAACTATGAGAAAGATATCGACGCAGATGAGAGAGAGTTCACTCATGATTTAATATACATGAGAGAACTCTTGAAGAATCTCTTGAATCAGTCAGCATCAACACTCGTCATCTTCACTCAACAGTTCAAAGCTCTTAGCATCAAGAATCACGAGAAGATAATCATCAAATCATTTGAAAAGATCATCAACTTATCAATGTTCACAAGAAGAATCAGAGAAGTCTTTCAGACTTTGAAGAAACTTTCAACTGCTGACAAGAAGTCTCAATGATGATTTCAAAACATCATTATTTCTCGTCAAAAGAACATTTGTTTTCATGAAAACATTGAGTCAAGATCTACTACTGTTGCTGAAACTAGAAAAGACATCAATTCTTGTGAGAACATTAAGTCAAGATTTACTACTGTCACTGAGATTAAAAGAGATGTTGACTCTCGCAAGAACATTGAGTCAAGATCTACTACTGTCGCTGAAACTAGAAAAAATGTTGATTTCTGCGAGAACATTGAGTCAAGATCTACTACTGTCATTGAAATTAGAAGAGACATCTATTCTTGCAAGAACATCGAGTCAACATCTATCATTGTCACTGAGACTGAGAGAAACATCATTCAGATGAAGTGAAAACGCAGAAGAATAAATTCTTCTGCTGAAGAAAGTGAATGTTTGATCATGAGTCAGAGCAGAAATTCGATCACGTGTCGTTCTGTTAGAAAGAGTGAGAGTTCAACTATGTGTCATTCTGTCGAGAAAAGCAAATGTTTGATCATGAGTCAGAGCAGAGTTTCAATTATGCATCATTTTGTCGAGAAAAACAAATGTTTGATCATGAGTTAAAGCAGAAATTTGACTATGCATCGTTCTGTCAAGAAGAGCGAATGTTTGATCATGAATCAGAGCAGAATTTCGATCATGCATTGTTCTGCTGAGAAAATTGAATGTCTGATCATGAGTCAGAACAAAGATTTGACTATGTGTCATTCTGCTGAAGAAATGAAGAAAGCTTTATTTATGAGAAAGAAAGTGAACACATCAAAGAGTCATTTCATTGCGATTCAGAATGATTCAGATGAGACAGATGATGCAGTCTTGAAGTCTATGAAAATTCATAAACGCTTCAATTCATCGATACAAAATGATGTTCTGATCTCAAGCTTTGTTGACTCTGCAAGTTACTCTTTCAAGAGTCTGACTCGACTGATTTGCAAACAGCAGAAAATGAATCATCTTGTCATCACAGTATGAGAATTAATGAAAAAGAAAAACTCAAGCATGTGCGATATTGAGATTGACTTCAGCGTCTTCATGATCAACTGATCGAAGAAAATCACAGATGACATCATGATATTTCAAGAATTCATTTATGTCTCTGCATAAAATAAATTTAGAGCAGAAATTATGAGACAACATCATGACAGCTCTCTTGCAGAACATCTCGACTTTCAACAATGTTTAGAGCTTGTTTGATGAATCTTCAACTAATTGTTTGCAAATAAAAACATTAAGAAATATTGCAGAATCTGTAGATCATGTCAGCAATACAAGACATTACAGAACAGAATTTGAGAACTTCTGAATAGTCTGTTTATTTCTCAAAGAATATGAGAAAGCATCATCATGAACTTCATCATCAATCTTTCTGACAGCACAAGCGTCTCAGACATCTTCTACGACAGCATTATGATTGTAGTCGATCGTTTTTTCAAAATGACACACTACATTTCTACTTGAAAGATAATGACTGCTTTCAATCTGATCAATCTCTTTCTTGACAAAGTAGTTCAATATCACGAGACTTTTGATGATATAATCTCTGACAGAGATTTTGTATTTACATCACACTTTTGAACGTCACTGTGTTATCATCTTCTGATCAAGCAAAAACTTAGCATTGCATTTCATTCTTGCATCGATGATCAAATTGAAAGACAGAATCAAATTCTTGAGACTTATCTTCAAGCATACTGCAATGATGTTCAAAACAATTGAGTTCATCTTTTTGTCATGATCGAGTTCTTCTATAATAACAGCGTTCACATCACAACATTGATAATATCATTCTTTGCAATCACAAAAAGACACTTGAGAATGAAGTTCAGCATCAAGAATCACTCAAAGAAATCAGAGTCAGTCACAAACTACACAATGAGAATGAAAAAACTGCATGAGAATCTTTGCTACAGACTCGCAGAGACAAACGTTGACTACGTGATTCAGCATGATAAAAAACACTCTGTTAAAATGTATCTTGTCGATCAGTTGATGTGATTGAATGTCAAGAACATTCAAATCAAGAAGGTTTTCAAGAAACTTGAAGTCAGAAGATATGAATTGTATAGAATTCTGAAGCATCTGAGCAGACAAGTTTATCGTCTGAAACTGTCTTCAAAAACGCGCATACACTCGATATTTAATGTCAGCTTGCTGAAATTTTTCTGCTCAAGAAAGAGAGAATTGAATGAGTCGCTCATGAAAGATCTTGAGCTAGAGAAAAAAATACATGATAGTTGAAAGATCAACGACATACTGAATAGTTGCATACAGAATGATCAGTTGCAATATCTGCTTAGCTGAAAGAACTTTGAAGCTTCAGAAAATATCTGAAAATCATCAAACTGTCTTGACAACTGCAAGACTTTATTGAGATTCTTTCATTGCAAACATCTCATTAAGCTTGAAAGTAAATCGTTAACATCATCATGAAAGATTACAAGTATGCATAAAACGAAGTAAAAAGATTAATAGCTATCTAACTATCATTAAAAAGAAAAAAAGAAAAGAAAAACAAGACTTTCTCGCTTAATCATTCTCGTCAGTACTCGACTCAACAGTCTAAAAAAGTTGTTAGCAAATGCAGAAATTAATATATGAACAGCTCATGAGTTTCATACGATATGTGTATCATTTAGCTTTCACTTTCTCGAAAATTCAAGAATTGATAAAAGTAAACTCTTGCAACTATTAATCAGATAGCACAAAACATGCACAAGCTATCATATTAACAGAATGAATGAGATAAGAAACTCATATCAAAGCTCATTATGTTCTTTATCTTTTCGATGATAGATTGCGTGATCAACGTCAAAGATGAAAGAAGAGAAAAAATCATCAACAAAAATGAATCAGACGAGAGCGAAGCATTCTTCATCTCTTCAATGATAAACTGCATGATTGACGTTGAAGATGAGAAGAGAGAAAAAGTCATCGACAGAAATGAATCAGACGAAGACGAGAACAGAAAGACATAAGAAAGTGAAGAGAACAAGAACGAAGATAACATCACAGAAAAGCATGTTTCAATTGCGACAGAGACATTCTGATCTTTCAAATGCATCGCAAGAAGAGTCAGAGTATTCTGAGTCTGAGCAATCAAGACGAATCAAAAATTGTCATAGTTTTTAATCTGCTTTTGCAGATCTTCAATGATCTTGTTCTGTCTTGCAATTTGACACAGCAGATCATTGATTCAAGTTTCTTGTATTATCATTTGCTTTCACATCTTTCTGCAATTAATAGTCATGTCTTCAACATTCTTCTTCATTTCGCTGATATCATCTTTGTTTATCTCAATATCAAGAACGAGAAAACACAGTTTCTTCTCAATATATTCTTCAAATTCAAAAAACATCTGACTCTGAGCTGAATCAAAAGAGAGATCACAAGAGATGATCATCATTTTCTTGATCACAGACTCAGAATCAGATGCAACAAAGAATGAAGAAAGACTTACATGAGATCAAGAAGAAAAAGAACTTAAGTGAAGTGATGAAGAAACAGAATTGACGAAATCAAACTCGAGATTAGACATAATCTTGACATGAGAAGAGTTTAAGCAAGACAGAGAAGTGCTTAAGTCGAGCGAAGAGAGAGCAGAACTGACAGAAATGAGTATTGAATCGCTCTTGAATGCTTTAAAAAGCATCAACTAATCATTAAATTTTCACATCTTGAAGCTACTGAAAATTATACTTATGACTCATACTTGCAATTTGTCTTGATAACGATGTATAGTGCATATTTCTTGAAATTCTTTTCAATAGAAAACTTTATTTTTACGCAGTTTACATTTCTTTTCACGCACTTTTTACATCTATTCAAGAGTTGTATCACAATTTCTTTGCTATACACATTTAGAGCTGTTTTGTGATGCTGAGTTGATGACGTGAGATTTCTCATGTAGAGAGAAAGAAAGACAGATCTTTGATCAGAAATGACGTGAGAATGAAAGAATTGAACGCAAGCAGCAAACACAGTGAGCGCGCTGACGCAAGACGAAAAATCAATAGCAAAGAAAGCAAGCAGATGTGATGCAAGCACGTTTCATGTTTTAAGAGAGAAATACGACAAAGAACTGCGTTGCTCACTTCTTTTAAGCTTCTTCATCTTTATTCAAGATATTATCAGCTCATCATCATCAAATCAAAAAGCTGATTCATATTCATTATGATCATGATACTCGAAGAAATTGTACAGAATTATTCTACAGAATGAATAAAAGATCGAGTAAAATAATGAGATGAAGATTGAATGCAAAAATGAAAGTTGAAGAAGAAAGAAAGCTGAAGATCACGCAGAAGATAAAAAAGATGAATCAATAAAAATTTATTACTTCACAATAAATAAACATAAACATCAATGATCATCACTCTCGCGCTAGTCACAACAAACAACAGAAGCATCGCTCTTCTGTTCACTGTTTACTTCTACTATTTGATACTATCTTCTGCTCATTATCTGCTTTTACTATCAAGTATCATCTATAGAAGAAAAACTTCAAATTGAGCAAAACTTGACTTTCGCTACAATTGTCATCATGAGAATTTAAGTCTAGTCAACGTGCATGCGCTAACAAAAGAAAGCATCGATATCATGACAATACATTGCATAACTACATAAAATGTCTGCAAAGTGACAGTTAAAGTGTAATGAAACAACGAGATAATTGTCAGAATTCAGACTTACAAGAATCAAAGAATAGACACAAATGCTACTGCTGATCATTTAAAGATTCTACATAAGTTGCAAAGAATACTCAGTTTACATCTACGAGAATCAGAAGTTAAAGAATATGCTATCATCAGAATTTAAATCTATGAGAATCAAGAAAATAAACACGAATGCTACTATTGATTCTCTAAAGACTTGATGCTTGCAACTTGAAGAATAAGACAATGCACACACGTTATCAAAAGAAATTCTTGAGAACACAATTATGCACAGCAAACTCTGATGTTATGCATCGCATGACGTCACTGCTCTTCTGCTTGCGATCATTCACAATTCAACAACGAGAATGTTGTTATTAAAAGAGAAAATAATTGTCAGAATTCAGATCTATGAGAATCAGAGCTCTTCAAAGAATAAAGAACAGACACAAGAATCAATTTCTCAAATGAGAATCTGAGTTTATAAGAATCTCTATCGTCGATTCTCAAAGTTTCTGAGTCTATCAAGAATTCAAGCTCATTACAATCTTTGATGTTTCATTGATGATAAGAATTCAAGTCACATACAATCTTCAAGAGACTTTGCATGAGTCACATGTAATTTTGCTTGTCTCATCAATGATGCTTGAGCTTAGTCTTCTGAGTATATAGAGAAGAGTTCACTTCTGTATTTCATAGTTTAGTGTTAACTTTCTATATGAATAAATATTACTAAGCTACTATCAAATTTGATCGTATTATCTATGCGCATATTCTCTAGTGTGACTGCGCGTTTCTCGAGCTACTCACACAGTTAAAATCGTGTGACGTGACTTTAACTAACGTTAAAATTTCTAAATCGACGTCAGATTCATTGAACATTGTCATGATTGAAGCTGCAACTTATAAAATGTTAGTCAAATAATCAGATGTAAAGATCTTTGCTGTTATCATCTTGAAAATTGATTGACTCATAACTACAGTTGAAAATAAGTCTGAAGAAGTGAATCTGCATAAGCTTTCACACGTCAAGATTCTTGAGAAAATCAAAGTCAAGCTTCTCTTCAAGTATCATGATTATTTAGATGTGTTCAATCGAGTTATGATCAATCAACTATCATCTCATCATTTCTATAATCACAAAATTGAGTTGATCGATGAAGAAATGTTCTTTAGAAGCAGACTTTATCAGATGTTTGATCACAAACTTCAGAAGATAAAAGAATATCTGATTGATCATCTAAACAAAGAATTTATTTTCTTCAGCTTCGCATCATACGTCTCGCTTATTTTGTTCATCAAAAAGAAAGACGAAAGTCTGCATTTCTGCGTTGATTACAGAAAGCTTAATGCTTTAATCAAATGAGATCATTATTCTTTGTCATTGATAGATGAGACTTTCGCTCGTATACAAAAAAGCAAGTATCTGACTCAATTGAACATCATTGTCGCGTTCAATAAACTACATATGCACTCAGATAACGAAGATTTGACTATCTTTATTATCTTTTTCGACTCATACAAATATCATGTAATGCTCTTTCAATTAACAAATAAATCAACGTTTCATCAACACTATATGAACGACGTGTTGTTCAAATATTTACATCAGTTTTGTCAAATCTATTTAAATGACATTATCATTTACAGCAAGATCTTGAAGAAACACAAGCGACATGTATGATTAATCTTAAACAGACTACGAGAGATTGATCTACAGATAAACATAAACAAGTGTGAGTTTCATATGCAGAAAATCATCTTTCTAGAACTTTTGATGTTGATTGAAGAACTGAAGATGAACTTTTGAAAGATACAAGCAGTCATTGAATGATTTACACTCAATAATCTCACTCAGATACAGTTTTTCATTGACTTTTGCAACTTCTATCAATGCTTTATCAAGAACTTTTCAAAGATTGTTCATTTCATGATTCAACTTACTCAAAAGAAGATCATATTTGAATGAAATGAGATCTGTCAGACAACATTTAATCATATGAAGAGATGTATGATTGAGATTTCAATACTTCGTCACTTTGATTAAACTTGTGAGACTATTCTTGAAATTGACTCATTCAACTACGTCAACGATGAAGTTCTGTCTCAATATGATGATGAAGAAATACTACATTCTGTGACTTTTTATAACAAGAACATGTCTTTTGCTGAATGCAACTACGAGATATATAATAAGAAACTGCTGATCATCATTCAAGCATTTAAGCATTGATGACTTGAACTGAAGCTAATCGACATTTCTATTAAGATGTTCATTGATCATCAAGCACTCACATCATTGATGAAAGACAAAGAGTTTAACAGACAACAGATACACTGAGTACAGAAGTTCGCTGACTTTAATTTCAAGATAATGTATCGATCTGACAAGCAGAACATTAAGATTGATGCATTAACTTGTTGAGTCAATGTCTTGCTCAGAAGTCTTGAGAATGAGCGCGTTCAGTATTAAAGAATCACTATTCTGATGTTGAATCAATTGAAGATTGCTGATCTAAAGAAGAACATTATTGAATCAATCTATAAACAGATTTTTGAGATTAATGAGATTGATGAGAATTGTACATTACTTCACGAAGCAATAGCAAGAGATGAAACACAATGTGAAGATATCAAATTGAAGAATTGTCATGTTCAGAAGAGAATTTTATATCATGATAATCAGTTATGAGTTTCATTCAATGAACTTCTACAAATGAATCTGATTCGTGAGATGCATGATCAATTCTCAGTGAATCATTCTGATATTCTTAAAACGATGAAAATCATAAAACGAAACTATTATTGATCATTCATGCAAAAGACAGTAGATTGATATATTTGAAACTGCTATGTCTGTCAACGTTCAAAGACATTTAGAGATAAATCAAATGAATTGCTTCAATCTTTATTGATACTCAAACAGTGATGACAAAACATAGTCATGAACTTCATTATTGATCTATTTGATTCGTACGACTACAACGTTATTCTGACTGTCATCTGCAGATTGTCAAAAGAAAGACATTATATTTCTTGCATCATTGATGATAAAGATATCATAGTCAAAAAAACAGCTGAAATGTTGTTTCAATGAGTATATTGAACTTATGATTTATCAAACTTCATTGTGTTCGATCGAGATTCTCAGTTCATCTTCATTCTCTGAAAGTTTCTTTGCAAATGACTGAGCATTTCTCTTTGATTGTTCATCATCTATCACTTTCAGATCAACGATCAAAGCGAACAAGTCAATCAGAATGTTAAAAGATATCTTTATTTCTTCTGTTTGTACATACGGAATGACTGATTCAAGTGATTATTCATGATCAAGTTTATCAACAATAACATCTTGTTTTCAGTCATTTTCTTGACTCTCTTCTTCATGAATAAGAACTTTCATTCTTGTATGAGCTTTGATTCTGACATCATTGAGTATGAAAGCACTTGCGAACGCTTGCAAATCATCAGAGTCGAAGATATATTCAATCACATGAACAAGATGTTAATCTTCGCTCGCGAAGCTCTGATTAAAACACGAAAATGAATGATGAAACAAGCTAACAAGCATAGAAAGAAGATCAATTACAAGATTGAATCAAAGATGTTTTTGAACAAACGAAGCATCATTACAGCGAGACTCTTCAAAAAGTGTTGAAATCATGTTTAGAAACTAATCAAAGTGCGTGCGTGACTAGAATGTTTGATCTATAAAGATAGTTATAACTAAGACTTTAAGAATACAGAAGAAAGAAGATACAAAAGACAAGAAAAACACGCTCTATATAGTAGATACTCAGATCGACGTTAGTCTCAAAGAAAACGTGTTGATACACAAGAAAGATGTTGATTTGAAAGATGTTTGTGACATAAAGAAATGTGTTTGTCATAGATATCTGTTAACTATTCATAACACAAAGAAGTGTGTTTATCTAGAAGACAATAAAAGCTGATTAGAAGATGTCAGAAAAAAGAAAAGATGCTGAGTCATATCTGAGTCAAATCTGAGTCAGATCTAGATCAGATCTCGACTAGATCTTGACTAGCTTTAATTAATTCTGACGCATTCATAACATTATCTTCTTCTTCAAAAATTCATGTTCGCATGAATAGAATAAATGAAACGCAAAAATTTTCACTGTTTTTCAATTTAGTGTGACTTGTCTGAATAGAGCTTATGAAATTCAACTAGAACTTCTTTCAAGTTCTTGAATTCTTCTTTATTAACATAGTATCATTCGTCATTTCGATCTAGTCTCGTTCATTTGATCTTGTATTATATTTGATCTTGATATCATTTAGAGTTCAGAATGTCATCTATCTTTCAATGCTCATTGTCTTTGATAGTGAGAGATCTAGATGATTCTGAATGCTGTTCTGATAAAAGATCATTAAAATAAGAACGTAATAGCTTTGAACTGAATATTGAATGCAGCTGCTTCATGCTTATCGATAGATGAAGATGATAGAAGATTTCAACTTTGACAGTGATTTGATAAAGTTCTAGCTGTTTGTCTTTCAAATTCTTACATAATCTAGTTGTCTTTATGTTTCTAAAGAATAATCAAACTCAGTCGTCTACTTCATAGATGACGTCTCGTCTATGTTTATTGATCTGAGCTTCAATGATCTGCTTCGTCTTTTTCAATTGCTGACAATCGAAGATAAGAAACTCTTTCATTCAAATAACAATATTATTTGCTTTTCTAGCTTTAAAACATTCACAAGTAGTTTCATAATCAGTCGTATCTGAATTGAAACTCATTCGTGAGTGAAAATTCTTATTGAAGTAGAATGAAGTCATTGAGATGATTGAGAAGATATTGAAATTCTTGCTGAATTCTATCATTGATAGTCATTTTGCTCAGTCGTTCTGCATGTAATTGCAGTAGATTCTTAGTTCTCATTCAACGTCTTGATTAGCTCATTTTGATTGATCATCGATCTCAGAATGATAAACTGTTGATAGATTAGCTGTGATTTTAAGTTGCTTGCAAAGACTTTGTCACATGATTGATATGAACTGAGAGTCTCTGTTCAAAACAATAGAACTAAATAGATCATGAAGTCGATAGACGTTTCATAGCATGATTCAAACCGTTTCTTCGACTGAGATGTCATCGTCTTCTCAATGACAGAGAACATAGTGATGTTTCTTGATGAGTCGACATATGATTGTGCAAATGACGTTATAATCTTCTGATAGAGATAGCTCAGTGATGAAGTTCATAGTTATATTCTTTCAGCGTTTCTATGAAATCGAGAGAGAATGAAGAAGTTCATTGATGCTATCTTTAGATGTCTTGCTTTGTTGACAAACATGACAGTTTCAAATGTAACATCTAATTGTTGCTTGATGATCTGATCAATAGTAGAAACGTTGAACTAGATCAATAGTTCTTCGATTGTCAGAGTGAAAGATGAAAGACTGATCATGAATTTTCTTTAGCAATTTCGTATGCATATTCTCAGAAACTCACAGTAGATTTTTTCTGAACAGAACGTCGTTAACGATCTCGCAGTGCTTCAATTCAATGCTATGTAGCTTGAGCTTGTTTTCACTTATAGCTTGTCTATACTTGTTAGGGGTCAGCATAGAGCGAGTCATATGAGTGTAATGTAACGAGTATATAAATGCTAAGGAAGGAAAGTATCTAGAAGGGAAGAATCGACTATCTATATGACTCAGAAGAACATAAGCTAACCCTGAATAGGGTTGGCTTCGGAACAAGCCTATGCTCTAGCGGCGAGCGATCGGCGATAGCTCTCAGAATAGCCATCAACATAGTCATTAACATAGTCATCAACATAGCTATCAACAAAGGTGCGTAGCTAGAATCGTAACATTACTCTCCTTCTTCAACGATTCATGTTCGCATGAATGTATTTTCTTAGCCTTGTGTAGAATCGAAATGCCTATTGTAGCAGACTCACTATGCGAGGTAGAAGTGTCATTGAAGCAGACTCACTAGTTGCATGCGAACAAGTCGGCAGACCGGTTCACTGATAGGTAGAACGATGTGAGTAGGTAGGTCATCGCATTGACGAAAGGTGTCATTGTAGCAGGCTCACTAGTTGCACGTGAATGTATGATCAGATTCACTGATGAGTAGAACGATGAGGAGATAGATCATCGCATTGACAGTGTCATTGAAGCAGGCTCACTGGTCGACTTGCTCATCGAAGAGGTCAACTTTGGGCTCGTCATTGTAGCAGGCTCACTAGTTGCACGTGAACGTATGATCAGGTTCACTGGTGGGTAGAGCGATGAGAGCGAGTAGGCCATCGCATTGACGATGCCATTGAAGCAGGCTCACTGGGGGTTTGCTTCTCGAGGTAGAGACTTCACGCAGTTCTATGACTGGCTTCGTTTGATTGTTCAACAAATTCGAAGAATCTCTTGCGAATCTGAATGAACGGTTAATTCGCTGATCTTTGACCTAGTCGGATGATTTCAATCGTTTGTTTATACTCGCTGACCAGCGCACGAGTCCGAATCTTTTGTTTATTCTCGCTGAATCAGCTCACGAGGGGAGAAAGATGAGTGCTGCTGCACGAACGCAAGTCGCTAGATCAAAGTCGATAGAGGGTTGAAGAACTACTAGCAGAAGCATTCGAAGAAATCGATGCAGATTATTTCACTTCGCCTGTAACGAAGGAGCATTTATATAATGTTAGAGATCAGCATAGAGCGAGTCATATGAGTGTAATGTAACGAGTATATAAATGCTAAGGAAGGAAAGTATCTAGAAAGGAAGGGTCGGCTATCTATATGACTCAGAAGAACATAAGCTAACCCTGAATAGGGTTGGCTTCGGAACAAGCCTATGCTCTAGCGGCGAGCGATCGGCGATAGCTCTCAGGATAGTCATCAACATAGTCATCAACATAGTCACCAACATAGCTATCAACGAAGGTGCGTAGCTAGAATCGTAACAATACTCATTGCAAAGCTCATTTGTCTTGTTTGCATCTTTTACTCGCTGATAGAGATCAATTTCAGATTCAATAGCTAGAATATTTATTCTATCAAGTGTCAGAATAATCTGATAGCGATCTTCAGTACGCTGAGTTGATTCAGAAACGTCGATCAGAGACATTCTGATTAAAGCATTGACTTTAGTGTTCATTTTGTCTGATCGAAAAATAATCTGAAAGTTAAACTTAAATAGAATGTCTAGATAATTGACTTGACATCGAGTTAACTGTTTGTTTTTCATGAAGATCTTCAAAGTCTGATGATTGATAAATATCTGAATGAGTAATTCAATGCATTCAAGCTCGAGTCTTCAATGTTTGAAACATTGAATAATGATCAGCAGTTTCTTGTCATAGATGTGATAATTGCATTCAGCGAAGATCATGCTCTTGCTGTAGAAAGCTATTGAATGAAAAACACTTTCATCATCATACTGAAATAGTATTTCATCTTTGACGTAGTCAGATGCATTGATTTTCAGAATAGTCTGTCGTTTTGAATCAAAATGTCGTAGAACTGAAATCGAGCTGATCTGTTTCTTTAGATTATCAAAAGCTTGAACACAGACTTCATTTCAAACAAAAGACGTGTTCTTTCTAGTCAGCTGAGTGAACGGTTTGACTAGCTTCGAGAAGTTCTTAATGAAACGACGATAGAAGTTAACAAATCTCACGAAGCTCTGAATCTCTTTTAGATTGATCAACGTAGTTCAGTTGATTATGACTTTCACTTTGACAGAATTCATACGAAGACTCTGTTCTGATACTATGACTTCTAAGAAGATGATCTCTTCTACATTAAATTTGCACTTTCGAATATTCATCTGTAGATCAGCTTCTCGTAAGCGATTCAATATCATTTTGACATGTTGTCTATGTTCTCATTGAGTTTTGCTGTAGATCAAAATGTCATCTAGATAGACTTGACAAAAGTTATTTAGAAAGTTTCATAGAACATCATTCATATACTGCTGAAACGAGATCGAATCATTGATAAGTTCAAAAGATAGAATCTTTGATTTGTACACTTCTAAAGCGATAATAAAGATAGTGTAGTTCTCACTATCAGAGTGCATTCATAGTTTGTTGAATGTCAAAATGATATTCAGACGAGTCAGATGTTTGCAATCAACTATTTTGTCAATTACTTCATTTATGAGCAATAGAAAATAGTGATTTCTTTTGATAATAGCATTGAGCTTTCAATAATCAACGCAGAATCGTAAATCTTCATTTGCTTCTAAAGCGAACAGAACGAAAGAGAAATACGAAGCTTTGCTAGAAGTTATAAATTCTTTGAAAAAATTCTCATTCAAATATTTCTTTACTTTCTGAAGCTTTCAGAAAGACATTCAATATGCTCAACAGCAAGAAAACGTTGCGTCACTAGTAAACTCTATCTTATGATCATATGAATGATGAGACGATAGCTTGTCTGCTTGAGCTCGATCAAAGATGTTTAGAAAATTCTGATATTTCAATGATAGCTTGACTTTAATATCTTCTAGATTCTGAGTCATTTCATTGACTGAGAAAACGTCTATGACATCTAGTTCATATTGAGTATTGTAGACGATTTTTCTATCGATGTTTTCAATGAACAAAGCAAAAATCTCTGTCTGATTCTTCTTTTTTCGTTTTACTAATGTTTAAAAAAAGACGACGTTTATGTTTTGAATCGAGAATGACTCTTTCTGAATGAATGAAACTGAGTGCTTGAGCATCTTAGAAGCATTGCTGTAAGCTGCTGAAGAGATTGAAGTTGATCGCGATCAACTTGAGTGCTTCGTATTTGACGAGATCAAAAAAACCGAAATAGAAATATTCAATTGATCAGAGAATACTATAGTATCATGTTTCATGTTCAATAATATTTCATTTTTGTTCATTCAGAGTTTGCTCAATATAGCTTCATGATGCTCAATATCAGCTATCAGCATTGACACAGTTAATTTCTTATGATCTTCGATCGTGAGATTGAGTAAAATCTTATGAGTAATAGTCTTTCTAGCTAGCTTCTCATCATAGTCTCGTATTAACTTCTTTTTAACTAGCAATATAGATTGAATTTTGAGTTTCTCACATACTTTATCGACTAGACTAATATGTATCAACGTGTAGATGATAAAATCACTGTCTATCAAAGAGCGAAGACTGAAAGAATTGCTCTGAGAGATTAAAGAAGCATTGATCAGAAAAGATTTCTCAAAATAGTTTTCTTTCGATAAAACTTCGATTTGACTGCACAAAGATATAATCTCTACTTCTTCAATGACTCTGAAAGAGATAGTTAGTTTTTTAAATCAGAAACTGACTCAAAGTTTGATGTAAATCGATCAAACTTGTCATCTTTTAATGCATTGATTCTTGAAGTTCGATCAGAGCACTTTTTAAAAGAATGATCTGACTTATGATAAATAAAACAGCTTTCAGTTTGTATATCTGTCTCTTTGACGCTAGTTAAAGTCGCGTCACATGATTTTGACGAGTCAACTGATACGATAACTTCGATCTTTCTATAGAGATTCAATGAATCTCGTTTCTCAGCAAAGATGACTTGCTTTCTGATCTTGATCATGAATTTCTTTTCTTTGATGTCATTCATGACTCAATGCTCATTGTTCAAATGAATCAGATAGTTACGAATTTTGTTCAGAGATTCTGACTGAATCAATTGATTACTTCAAGCTGCACGAAGACAATAAACTATCTTGTCTTGTAAATCAACAATCAATTGCTTTTCGTGATACTCTAAATAGAAGAACAAACGTTGAAACATTGAATAGAAGTTGCTGAATTTGCTCTTTTCTTGAGAGAGATTAGCATACTTTCTTTGAAAGTTTGTCTCTTTGTCAGAATCATCATATAGCTGAGCAAGTTCATCTAGTAAATCATTGATCATTGAATAAGAGTTCAATGAATCTCGCTGATGTCTGACGAAAGTGACTTTGACTGCATCTTTGCTGATTCAAGAATGAATGTAAACTAGTATAACTCTGTCATTGTTGAAATGATCGACGTTGATTTCTAGCTTGTCACGAATCTTTTTCTGTCAATCAGTAAAGCAAGATTAAGTCATTAAACTTTATAAGTAAATAATTATCTCAGATAGATTCTTTTTCATTAGTAAACAGAGATGAATTTGAAAGCTTCTGAGATCGCTTGCTGAATGTGAAAAGAATAGAGATTGATGAAGTGACATCTTTAGTCACTTGCAGATGATGTTGTGCTTCAATCAATTTGTTTTGAAGTGTCTGATTCAATTGATTCAATCGTTTCTTTGCTCGATCAATTTTCTCAAAACGAGTCTTTCATATTTGTTCGCTTGATATCTTGTCAAATAGCTCACAAGCTTTTACATCAAGATCTCGTTGAGTTCAAAGACTGTTTAAATCTTCTAGAAACATTTCTGAGTCTTGTTCAACTCAATGTTGTAGCTGCTTTACATTTTTTATATTTCAGAGAGTAGAAGCTTTCAGAGATTCATTGAGAGTTTGAGAATGAGACACAGAGTGACGATGTTTTTGTACGAAGTCGATTCTAAGATATTTCAATATGCAAGATGATAGCTCAGAATAGATAACTGAATCTGCAGTGACAAAAGAATAGAGACTTTGATAATTCTCAGAGAAATTTTTCACAGATGATCGAGTCATAGCAAAGAATTGACTATCGAGCGAAGAGCGATGCTTGACGATATGTAGTGAGATCATAGTTCAAGTTGTTTAGTCTTTAAAGAAGAGTGTTGCTGATTTGAGAAGAATTTTTTGATGATTCTCAAGCAATCAAGATCTTAATCTCTTGATTCTATTAATCGATTTGAACGAGCGCATACTGAATGAGCTGTAGATTCTCTAGCAATGCAAGATCTTAATTTCTTGATTCTATTAATCTCTTGATGTTGTTCTGTCTTTCGATGTTGTTATGATCATCAGATACACAAATTTCTTTATATTCATCTCATTGTCAGTCGAGTGAATTTGAATGAATAATGAGATCAGTATCATGTGATTAACAAATTCTTAAAGTAATGTTGAGATCATGTCTAGAAACTAATCAGAGTGCGTGCGTGACTAGAATGTTTGATCTATAAAGATAGCTATAACTAAGACTTTAAGAATACAGAAGAAAGAAGATACAAAAGACAAGAAAAACACGCTCTATATAGTACTTACTCAGATTGACGTTAGTCTTAAAGAAAACGTGTTGATACACAAGAAAGATGTTGATTCAAAAGATGTTTGTGACACAAAGAAATGTGTTTGTCATAGACATCTGTTAACTACTCGTAACACAAAGAAGTGTGTTTGTCTAGAAGACAATAGAAGCTGATTAGAAGATGTCAGAAAAGAAAAAAGATGTTGAGTCATATTTGAGTCAAACCTGAGTCAGATTTAAATCAGATCTCGATTAGATCTTGATTAGTTTTAATCAATTCTGATGCATTCGTAACAAAAAACTGAATGACAAGATGCTCAACTCATTCAAGATTACAGACTCTGTTGACTTCTTCTATAAATTGAAACTATCAGAAACTATGCATATACATGATGTATTTCATTCAGAGCTTCTTTGTTCTGTCATTAATGACTTTCTGTCTGATCAGAAGAATGAATCTTCAAGATCAATAGTGATAAACGATGAGAACGAATGAAAGATCAACGATATATTGAACTCTTGATGATATCAAGAACGACTTCAATATCGAGTTAAATGAAAGAGCTATAACAATGATCTTAACTGATATAACGCTGATGATGATGAATTTATGAACGCTCAAAAGATGATTGATGACTTTCATATTAAATATTCAAGAAAAGCGCATTAAGAAACAACATTCATGCGAACATAAATAGTCAGAGAGAAGAAGTAATGTTATGATTTTAGTCTTCATTTATTCTTTCTAGTCTTTGTCTTAATTTCATTCTAATTGAGTTTAGTGAGCATTCAAGCTAGAAGTGATATCATTGAAACTCTGCATCATATGTGTAAGACATCAATTCAATCAAGTCTAGCACAGAGCTGAGAAACACACATATAAAAATTGAGTTCTTTTCTGTAGATACTTTTCTTTCTTAGCATTTATTTATTAGTTAAATGACACTCATATGACTCGCTCTATGTCGATCTCTAACAAAAGCAGATCGCAAGATGAAATTTACTGTACATGAGTGATTAATGAAATCAAGAAGATGTTTGTTCACAATGTTAATGAAAACACAAGTACATGTTCAGCAGTGCATGTCAAAAGTATGCTGCTGAGAATCATGATTTTAGCAGTGCAAGAAACACATTTAGACGAAGTACATTTCTTAAGAAGTAGAATTTCTCAACTCGAATCAATAACTTCGAAAAGCACAGATGTTGAAACATTAACTCATAAAGATCACAACGTAGCTGAGAAACAGCTTAATTCTGTTGCTGAAACTGTTGATTGCAAACAACTCGTTTCATGTGCAATTGTCAGAGTATTGACAATTCATGAAATGATATACAACTTTAGTAGTAAATTCATAATTGAGTTTATCAAGATCTTACAGCAAGAAGATGAATTTGCTGTAAAGTTAAGAGCAGACAAGATGATGAGTATATGAAAGAGTGATATCAAAGCTTGAACATTGAATGATCAAGAAATGATAGAGTACAATGAATCATTGTATGTTTCAGAAGATTTTTCTGTCAGAGAAGAGTTATTGAAATTTCATCATGATGACTTGTTAGCAAGACATTTTGATGCTGACAAGATCAGCGAGCTATTAGATTGCAAATATTACTGAAAAAGTATGATCAAGAATATCAAAGAGTATATAAATACTTGTGACATTTGTCAGAGAGTAAAAATGAAACGTCATTTATCATATGACAAGTTGAGATCATTATTTCGATTTACAAATTTCTGAAAAGAAATCACTATGAATTTTATAACAGATCTGTCATTTAGTAAATGAAAAGAAATCGTGTATGACTTAATTCTTGTGATAGTCAATCACTACATGAAAATGATGCATTATCTGTCTATGAAGAAAACTCTGACTGTCATAGAGTTAGCAGAGTTGTTCTTTGAGAAGATTGCTCTAAGATATGAGATTTCAAATGATATAATCATCAATAAAGATTATCTATTTATCAGTGCATTCTGATCAAAGATCTGTTTTCACATGAAGATGAAACAACGACTAAGTATCATCTTTCATTCACAAACAGATGATCAGACAAAATGACAAAATCAAACGCTAAAACATTATCTACGAATATATTGTTTGAAAAAGCAAGATAACTGAGCTACACTTTTACTCATAGTTGAGTTCATGTATCATCAGATGAAGCATTTTTCATTGAGCTGTAGTTTCTTTAAAATCATGTATGATTACAAGTCAATCTTTGACATATACATTGAAAACAATGCTATGAAAGAAGAAGTATCAGCAGCAAAAGAACATGTTGAAATGCTGCAAGATGTGCAAAACACGTTGATGCAATGATGATAAAATGCAATTGATGCTCAGACAAAGTATTATAATTGAAAACATAAGTTTAAGTTCTTTAATGTTAATGATTTGATCATGCTATCAGCAAAAAATCTGAAGCAGAAGAAGTTGAGCAAGAAGTTATCAAATAAAATGCTAGAGTTTTTTCATATACAAGAATTTATAAACAAGCAGACGTATTATCTTGATCTTTCAATCATTTATAAAATTCATTCTATCTTTCATGTATCTTTCTTAAAGTCATATAATCGTAGATTAAACGATGACTTTATACTCAAGTATTTCACTTTCAAGCTTATTGATGATGAGTAAGAATGAAAAGTAGAAAAGATTCTACAGAAGCGAAAAAGAAAGAAAATCTTATATTATAAGATACAATGAAAAGAGTATTTCATGAAATATAATCAATGAGTATTAAGCGAAGATATGAAAGAAGTCTTGAAGCTTAAAGAAGCTTTCAAAATAAGACTGAAACGTGAGTGAAAAGTATAGTCACTCACTTTCAAGCATAAATTCATGATTAGAAAGAAAGAAAATCACTGTATTATGATGATTTTCGCTCTTTAATGAGACAATCATGTAAAGATATTAACACTTAAACAAAAGAAAAAACACAGACAGAAGAAAAAGCGCAGAGATGCAAAACGCACTTGACATGAAAGCGTAATCTCAGCATAATCACATCAACTTCATCAGTTATCTCTCGCAGAAAACGCAATCACAATCTTCTTCTTCTCACTTATCTTGAGATTCACATTAAAACATGAGATGAATGAATCAAGAGCGAGCAGATTCATTTATAAATATATCATGTCAGTTATAAAACTGTGATCAAATGATATCAAAACGCGATAGAACATACAGAATAGCAAAATGCATCAAGCGCATCGTGAACAATGTCATTAACTGTCATTGCTTCTTTCAGCTGCAGCTTTTGTACATCAAATGACTCAGACTTACGTATGTCATTTAGATGATCTTTCACATGCGTTACAACTGTGAACTTCTTTCTCAGTTTCATTTGATTGATCGTAAAGATCATAATAGTGATCACATCATCATCTTCTAATGCAGTCTTGAATACTGTCTTGAATTAAAAAGACTCATTTAATGTTCAAATACATACGTTCGAAATTTAAGAATTTAAACATAAGCATTTAATGAGCGCATTGAATAAGTTTACTCATTGCAATGCAGTCAACATCTTTCTTGACACATCAGATGCAGCATCGATACATCACTTTTTCATGAAACTCAATGTTGCAGCTTTGCGCTGTCTCTTCATCATAAAATCTACATGCACATTTTATGCACATTATTTTGTTCAATATCTCAGAAGCATCAGCACTTCTTTCGCTAATTCTCACGACTGAGAGCTGAAAAGAATCAGTAATGATCTTTAAATGTTGAGTATGTGACTTATCATTCTTTTATTACTAGAAGTTCAAGACGAATTGAGCAAAAGCTCTGATGCTGAGAAAGCATCAAAACTCATTTCATCACTCATCTCTTCATCAGAGACATTCAGATCATCATCAGAATTAACAGATGTAGTAGATTTCAAAACAGAAGATGACATTGTATGATCATGAGAACGTCGAAGAGTAAACTTCTTTGCGATGATCTATGATTGTTAGATCGCAGTCTCAATTAAAGAAATTCAGAATAAGTATTGCATATCTTGCTTACATCATCAGCTTTGTCATCAGCTTTGTCATCAGCTTTGTCATCAGCTTTATTAATCTTTCGCGACTTTGAAGTCATCGTAAATCGAGCGCACGTCATTTCAATACTTGAAACAGAGTTTTTTCAAGTAAATACTAATATAATTATTTGTACAAGCAATTCTTTATCAAGTTGTGAAAAAGAACTCTGATACAGAATGAAGATGAGATGAAAAGAAGATAAAGATTGAGAGAAACTGAAAAAGCGATAAACAAAGCAATGATCATTATTCACTCTTGTTTACGCTTTATTATCTCAACAACACAATCTAATCGAAAGACAAGCAATGTTTATGCATCATTTACACATGATTGATGCTGTCATTTATGTTGACTACACATCACATATAATGTCATCTACACGCATTATAATCGAAGATGAATCGTCATTCGATCGAAAGTTTCTCTTTTTCTTGTTTTCTCACAAAGATTTGAAGATTTTTATCGAGAGCTTCTAGAGCGAAATCACGAGTACACATCATTGTTTATCAAGATAAATCAAGACATTAATTATTGAAGTCAAGAATGAATTCACTTAAAAGAGAAGACAATTGTCATGATGAATTGACACATAGAAATTAAATCAAAGACTAAAGTTAAAGACTGAGTCAAAGATCAGATTTGAGTTAGCTCTGAAACTCTGTGACTCTGTCAAGACATCGTTTAGATCACGTCATATCTTCGACTTAATATGTCATGAATTATGTCGTGTTCGACTTGACAATGCTTGACAAACTCTCTATAGTCGATCGATTCTCTCGAGTTATTGAGAGCTTCTTAATAATTAGCTCTATCATAATATATACTCATTCTGTGTCTGTCTAGAATATCACATTGTCATATCACTCTTATAGATCTCATTTACTCTTCTAGTAAATCTGATCATCACATTGAAACTGATTTTCTCATGTGAAGTAAGTATGTTCAATAGCTAAAGAACTACTAATAAAAAAGAGTGATGATAAGTCAGTTGAAATCAATTGATCTTAGAAGTTTCTAAAATGTCATTCATAAATCAAAACAGCATATGTTTCTTCGCTTGACAAAGAGCATGCTATGACTCAGAATCATAATATTTTAGCTGACTGATTCAATCTTTTTCAAAGTTTGAAAGAAGAGCATGAAATAGAAATAGAAGATATCTACAACATGAATGAAAAGAAGTTCATGCAGAGAGTCATTGCTAAGCTTCAAGTCATGATTTTTAAGTATGAAAAGACTCATATGACTCAATGTGACAATCGAGAATGAGTCTCATTGATTGAGTGTATATCTATGAATGAAATAGTCTTGAAGTCGTGAATTATCTTCAAAGAAAAACTACAGCAGAAGATCTGATACGAAGTACTTAAAGAAGATCATATTGCTTTGAGCGAGAATGATATAATCAACAACGAATTGAGTCTAGTCTGAATACAGAAATGCTTCGATTCAGAAACTAAAATCTGTCAGAAAGATGAATATTGAATGCTATTAATCGATGATCATGCTTCTCATATCACTACTCAGATGATTGACTATTGCATCAGTCAGAAAATCATTCTACTATGTCTTTCAACTCACACTACTCATCTGTTTCAATCACTTAATGTTGAAGTCTTTGCTTTATTGATTACTGCGTACAAGACTCATGTTCAGCGAGCTACTCAACTTGAAGACAGCTACTCAATCGATAAAATGAACTTTCTGAAGCTATATTAACAGACTCGACATGAAGCAATTACATCACTGAATATCAGAAAGTCATGAACAGCTACGAGACTTTTTTCATTCAGCTCAGAATTAGTACTTCAGCACTTTTCTTCTAAGAAACTGAATCAATCACAGCAGTATAACATAGTCATTCATTCAACTACGTCTGTCAAGACTACAGTTACATACATTGATTCTGACGAAGATTTAGAAGTCGTTCTAACATCTGCAAATATCTCTCAAGTACAGCAGCTTATTAGACAAGCAATAAAAGAAACAACTTCTAGTCAAATTCTTCAAAAGATGAGTAAAGCAGCAATATGAGCAATGATGAAATCTACTATTCAGAATGTTACTAATCTGAAACTTCTGAAACTCAATAGAAGAAAGAAGCAAAAGATCAATTGAATTGAAGATAATTACGATACTGCAAGAGTCATGAATCAAGAGATTGTTGATGAAAGAAGAGAGAATCAACGAACAAAGATATGACAAAAGAAGATTAGTTCTCTACTACGTCTAGATTCTGAGCTCTTTACTTCAAAATCTTCTTCTATTTGAAAACGAGTGAATCTCAGCTCAACAGACAAAGATGTGAAATAGAGAGGTTAATGATCTACTACGTCTAGACTTCGAGCTCTTCACATCAATGACAGCAAGCTCTAGACAAAAGAAGAAGAAGCAGCTGATAGTTAAGCTACGAATCAGACAGCTGAAGCAGAAGCAGAAGCAGAAGCAGAAGCAGCTGATAGTTAAGCTACGAGTCAGACAGCTGAAGTAGAAGCAGAAGCAGAAGCAGAAGCAGAAGCAGAAGCAAAGAAATAACGTGATATCTACAACTGACCAATCAGAGCGAGGCATGCGTATCAGAAGGGCCCCAAAGAGGTTCTATTAGCTACGTAGTTCACCTAAAACGAATCGTTGAAGCAATAAAAAATGAAATATGGATTTTCAGCCCTATAGGGCTGTCCGACTGCTAGGTTTAGCCGGTTGCTAGGTGAACCCTTCTATTCTCGTCTCTGAAGAATGAGAAAATCGATCTCGATCATGCTTACGTCTTGAATATAAATCTAGGTAGTCACTACAGAAACACCACCTAACACTGCTGACACACCACCCACAACACTGCTGGCACACCACTAATAGGGTAATTTCCAGGGTCCACCGCGTTTGTTGTTTACATCCCCGCCGCCGTCGGCCCGTCGCCATCCTCCTCCTCCTCCACCTCCTGCATTTGCGTTCACCTCAAGGCTGTCATGTGCGCATAAGATACAGGAGCGACTGTATGATAGAGCCGGCGGTGGAGTGTTGAAGCTGAAGGATACACATCGTCACTGGCTGTGCACAAAGCCGCCTCGGGCGGCGGCAGCGAGGTGGACGAGGAGGTGCCCGAGGAGGCACTGCAGAGAGTCAAATTGGCGATGTTCCGGCCTCCTACATGAGCAGTTTTCAGATGTAATTTAGAGAAATAAAAGTCGATTCTGAGCATGCAAAAGATATGTTTCAGGTTTGAATTTGCATTGGGAGACCGGCGAGAAAATACATTGAATTTGGTGGTAGACAGGCGCAAAACTATGTATATCCCATGGTCTTCCTTTGATCTTGTTGATGTGTTTGTTTACGGGGTCACTGAACCCTGGAAATTAACCTATTAGGCTTAGTGCAGGGGGGTGGTGTGCCAGCAGTGTTAGGTGGTGTTTCTGTAGTGGCTACCTAAACCTATCACCCCTTCTTGACATCTTCAATCTCGATGCCGAGCCCTTTGATCGAGACCCAGAGAAGCTGATATGTACTGGATATCTAGATACTGTTCTCTCGATTTTCGAACGTCATGGCCATCCTTTCGTTCTCATCAGTACACTGGCGATAATATGGAATGGTGCAAACAATATGCCAGGAAAGGAAATTGACGTCCTTGTGCGCTCATCGCGACTACAAACTATTGTGGACGACCTAATCCCGTCCGACGACTGGGCGCTTTCACAAAATCAAACGAAATTTTTAGGCACCCTTAATGAAACCGTCATACGAGATATCTGACACGAATCCCTCATCGAGCTTCCCAACCTCTCAGCTTTCCACTACTTACGTTTATGGCCGGAGGAGCTGTCCCAGATATACTAGCCATGTCACCGGTGTTGCTGGAAGAAGAATACTATCGTGATCCGCATGAACGATTTGGTCCGCCGCGTTTGAGCACGAGACAAATGCCTATATGGGCGTTTCATTAGGAGCTGTTATGCTGAATAGGGGTACTAGTAGATTTTTTTACCACGACAGCGTAGGCGTGAGCTTCGTCAAATACAGACAGCACGGCAGAGACCATAGTCCATGGAACTTGATGGGGAAATTATGTGCTATGAAGACGAGGCTGACCTTCACGAGGGTCGGGGTATTTATTTTCCTACTCTTTTGTCATACTTTACATAGGGTGCCACTTGTGAAATCGTTTAATTCTGACATCAAGCAGGCTCTAGCTTGCCATGTTCCCTCGCCGGTGTGATGGATAATGCACTTACAATCCCCACCGACGATGCTAAAGCACTCGGAGACCAGCCGCCGAAACTCCAAAAAATATCCGACTCCTTTCACACACTCTCCACCCCACGTCTTCCCTCATAACCCCCTTACTCCCCTCTAGGAACCACCGTCCGCCACAAAAACAATCCCCCAATCCCGGCCAAACTCCCCAACCCCGCTCCCCCCACAACCCTCCCTGCAGATCAAACTCCCTACTCCTCGCCCACATCACCCCCACAGCCCCTGCCCCAACACCATACAAACTCCACTCGTCCACCTCCACCTGGCCCCGATTCGCCAACAGTCTCCACGCGCGATCCTGCCACTCAATCTCCTCCTTCCCCCGCATCATCATCGGCAGCATCACCGCTACCGCCCCGAAACCGATTATGCCCCCCATGCCGGTCCAGGAGAGGAGCGTCGATCGCCAAAAAGACGCTGCTCGGGGTTGATATGAAATGGACGAGGTTACCCGTCTCGGCAGCGTCGATGATGGAACGTTTCGGATCTGGTCTGCGCTCGTACTAGACAGGGACCCTGCGTTGGAAGGGTAGAAACGATGGTAGAGCAAGGGCAGGGGGGAGAGGAGTATGCCGAAGAGAGCGCCGGATTGGAAGCCGCGGTGGAGGACGTGGGTTGTGAGGATTAGATGCGCGAGGGGTTGGTCTTCGGCGTAGGGGGCGTGGGGGAAGAGGCGGGACATTTTTGTTATGATGGAGGGGTTGGCGGGGATGGAGGGGGCGGAGAGGGTATTGCGCGATCGTATATGAGTCGGAACGACTTTTGATATATGAGCTTAGATTTATGCGTGCAATATATGGAGATGCGCAATAAGACAACGCTTCCAAAGGCACAGGAAGATATCGGTTCGAAGTTTTGGAAAATGGTTAGGAACAGTAGAAGAGCGACATCCTAATATACACAAAATCCAACCCGATACCGTATTCATAAAAAATCAATTATACGCCCGCAACGCAAGCACCGCCATAGCGCTGTCGTGCGGTGCGGTCGGGGAACGGCAACCCAAATTACGGCCGAGCGAGGGTGTTTATTTTCTCCGGAGCGGGGGATTCGGGGTAGGGCTAATAATGAACGCGAGGGGTTCGCTAGATTGGGTTTGGAGTCTCGAGTTGGCGATGGGGTGGTAAAAGATGAGATTTAGAACAAGAAGAAGCGGCTTCTAAGAGAGGTTTAGCCTCCACAGTTTTTCATATTTTAATTGGAATTGGGTGAAACAATGGACGACGAAGCTACCTAGTAATGTGCTTCAAAGAGGCTAGCAATGTACTTCATAGAGATACAACATGGTATCCATCATAGAATGTTCATCTGAAATCGCTAACTATCAAACAGCTACTTCACCTTTACACAACTACAACTCCACATGCACAGGCGCCTCATTCTCCGCAGCTGCTGGCTGCTCCTCCGCTGCTTTTTCCTCATCAACCACCAAGCTCTCAGGTAGTTGGCTCTTCGCGCCCTCCCCGAATCTAATAG